>Ga0126371_10000003_pt1 | contig 140280 bp, 107 predicted proteins | sample PanSoiMetaPlot_4_FD_110145 | JGI IMG/M metagenome (GOLD analysis project Ga0126371, IMG submission 110145) | Tropical forest soil microbial communities from Panama - MetaG Plot_4 | ecosystem: Environmental > Terrestrial > Soil > Tropical forest > Bulk soil | place: Panama | collected 2016-02-17
GAAATCGCCATGGTGTCCAGCAAGAACACCGAGTTATTGATTGGGCGCCCCGCTCCTCTTCATAGGAGAAGAGGAGTTCGAAGTAGTAATCATGATCGCACTTGCAGACCGAAGAGATGCATGGGTCGGACCGAGTTCCTGACCTGAAAACTGATGGCGAGCGAGCCTGGGGTTGAGAAAGGCAAAACATCCACTAGAGCGAAGTGGCGCTCTTGTTTGAGTGCATGCGTACGTGTGCTCGAAAACTGCTTGACACCGCCGACATTGTCAGAGAGGCCGCTTTGTCGCAAGGCGAAAAATGAGGGCGACAGGTTGGTCTGCGCAAATGTATTCGGCCTTTATTGGAGCACAAGGCTCCTGGCCATGATGGAATGCGCTGCGCTCTCGTCCTATTTAGTTAGGCAGCCTGAAAACTCGAAATGAATTTCGCGCAGCGAACAGGGCAACAACATCCGCATACAGATAGTTCAATAACGCGAAGATCCAAATAGAGACAACCGCTCCTTCGTGTCGTGCATGTCAACCTCCTGCGGAATAGTTACCGTCGTCGGATTTTGCAGGGATTTTGGAAGACAGTTGTCGCAAACAGCGATTTCACTCGTTGACGCAGTAATCACACAATGCGCGGTGCGGTGCTGAACACCAGCGGGCTGGGTTTCAGGCTGAGCTTCGCGTCCTCCCAGAACAAACCACGAGACACACCGGTTTCGCTGACTGGAGGACTAACTTAGCCCACCGCTCCCGGAGTGTGCTCTCCGGGAAAGGCATCTATAAGCGCCGCCATAACAACGCTGATCACTCTCGATTTGAGTATTTTCCTACCGGGGCAGTTCTTGTGGGATGTTTTTGGATCTTCCCGATGCAGCTTCAAGGTCCCTGGATCCAGTCCAGCCAAAGCGTGGAGTGCCGCCAGAGACGAAGCCGCATTAGCTTGAACGGCCGGACTGAAAGCTTCGGTGGAATAGTCCCCAACCAGCTCGACTCCCCACGAGATTGCATTCCACGATGGCGAGTGGACGCCTGGCACATCCAGCGGGGTGAAGACCCAAATCAGATCATCTGCTACAAACAAGTGCGGACCTGCTGACCAATGTTGGGTGTCCCGGTAATAAGCTTGGAAGTTCAGCATCCGCCACTTCCCGGGAATTTTGTGCCAGTCGGCGAGTGTCGGGATGTCGGTGTTGTGAAGAACCACAAACTGTGGTCGCCAAGTCGTCAAGCGAACAGTCTGAACATAATCACTGAACTCATCAGCAGTGAAGCCCTTTCCGATTATTCCTTTCCATGTGGGCATTCTTCACTCCAACCGAAGCTTCTCAGGTCAAGCACTAGAACCCCTTTGCGGGTTGCGGGTGGGTGCCGGTCCTAGATTCTATTTGTTGTTTATTTTGTCTGCTCTCAAATAAGGAAACAATAGAGAATTGCAACCCGCGACCGCCCGCAGTCTGGATGGCGGAAGGGCTTGGTGAGTGCCGGATTTCGAGACTGATTAGGAAGAGTCTTCCCAGTGCTGCTCCGATATTCCCAACGACATTTTGTGAAGGTTATGCACTACGGGACTACACTACGCATGCAAAGATAGTTGCCAAATTGGGAGAAATGAAACCTCCGGTATCGCCCGAGCTGCAAACTGAGTGGTTTACGTTATGAGTGTCTACTCATCCGACCCTTGAAAAAAGCAAGGGCAACACGTGGTTCTCCGTCCTGACGCGAGGACCGAATGCCTTTGACAAAATTGACCTTGAGAGCAATGCCACTTTGGTCTATGCCCTGAAATTCATGTTTTTCATGGCCCTTGTCAGCCTCCTGATTGATCTTCCCTTGATCGCCAGGATCGGTGGCCCTCTTCCAGGTATGGCCGTGCCTGGTGTTCTTGTCGTTGAGACCGTTGTCGAGTACCTGACGGTTGAGCTGATCCTATGCCCCTGCGCTGTTGAACGCCAACGGTCTGCGCGAGAGTCTGGACTTCGCTTCCTTCCACTACAACACCGTGAGGTTCGCCGGTTTCGGTGACCGGGGGATTTCGTGTTTGGGCCGCTGGAAGCATCAAGCGTTTCGTGCCGCGAGCCGGGCCACGAAACCCGCGAACTCCAATACGTGTTCTGGAATCCTGAAAACCTAGTGCATCGCCTTCTCCCCGAGCAGCACGAGCGTAACCCCATTCGTCCAGCCGAATCCCACAACGTTCGTCTTGTACCCGGCCGAAACCTGGGAGGTGGTTGAACGCGTTATCACGTCGTATTTCTCCCGGATCGTTTGGTCGCGTTTGAAGTTGTCGTATACGTCAGAGACAAATTCCTGGGCGATGCGATCGGCGTCTTCGTTGAATCCGTATCGCCGGAGGCCCTCTATAGGAATCAACTGCAGCGGGGCCCATCCGTATGGCAGGTCCCATTGCATGCCGGTGATGCGATCGCTCATCGCGATTCCGCCGACGTGTTCAAAGTGGCTTAGATTGCGCGCCACGGCCTGGGCTTGCTCCGGGCTCGCGAGGCCTGCCCAAAGTGGATAAAACGTGGTGGCGTAGTAGTAGTTTGATTGGCGATCGTGCAGGAAGTCGTAATCGAAATACATTCCTGCTTGCGTGTTCCAGAAATATTTGTTGACCGCCTGCTTGCGGGCTTCGGCGAGTTGCTTCCACTTGGCGGATTCGTCGGAGCGGCCAAGCATCTCCGCCATCTGGGCGAGATCCTGCTCTGCCTTGTACAACAGGCTGTTGAGGCAGACGGGAGCGTAGTGATGCGTGGATCCGCTGTACGGTCCAAAACGAAAAGAAATGTCGAATCCAGACTCGCGCATCGCGCGATCACCTTTGTAGTAATCCCGCGCGAGGCTCAAGTGCTTAGGCTCCGAGCAATGCCGGGGGGCTCCTGTTTCTTGCGCGGCACAGACTTCGACTTGAAACTGCGGACCGCTCTGCGCCGATTTGCCGTCACTGATCCCGCCTACGTAACCGTCGGCATCGCTGCCAGGCATCGCAAGCAAGCTGCTGGTGACGTCGGCGTAGTAGGTAGGATCGTCTCCCATTTCGGGAACCGGGCCTTCGCCTAAATCGAAATAGCGCGATAGGCCGGTGCTGCCCGCAAGTTTCGGATCGCGGGTCCAGAGCTGGTAATCGCGCACCGCGTAGCCATAGGCGCGGGCGAGCCACTTCTGATCCGCGAGCGGCTTAGGCTGCTTGGCCGCCGCATGATAGAAATCCATGATCATCGAAGTGAGAAACGGCGGCTGTGAACGCGTGAAGTAATAGGTGCGATTTGCGTTGAGGATGGCTCCGTAGTGCTCGATCTCGAAAAAGAAGTTGTCGATCATGTCGTCGGCGAGTTCGAGCATTCCGTCTTGCACCAGGCCACGGATGATGAAGTAGCTGTCCCAGCCGTACATTTCGTTGAAGCGTCCGCCGGGCACGACATACGGATTGGGCAGGTACAAGAGCCCGGGCGGCTGAACCTCTGAGACCTTCACGTCACCCATCTTCTGAATCGGCCGTGGCAGCTTTACCACGCGATTGCCGCACTTGGACTCGAGAGCTTGCACCGCAGGAGGCACCGGGATATCGGCGGGCACATAGAGCACCGGCTTGGTGGTTAACTTTGTGTCTACAAGGGATGCACAGTCGGTCTGGGAACGCCTTAGCGTCGTCCACGCGGAGTGGATGTAGTCGTTAAGGTCCTTGACCTGGGATGGAGTTAGCGGATGCGCGGACGCGGGGTTCTGAATTACGCCTTGCTGTGCCACCACAGCGACGGCGAGCAAGCAAACAACTAATACACCAGCCAATTGCGGCAGGCTTCGCATCAATGTGAGGTCTGTGTTGAGTCGACAATGTTTGTGGAGAATAGGTCCGCTCTTGGCCGTGAATTCAGTTGTTGTCAAAGTCGTTTTCCCGGTTCATGATTTTCTCAGATGGCTTGCGCAAATCAATCCCAAAACATCAACCACTCTGGGGCTCTCGGTTGGAAGACCGGCCGCGAGGGTCAAACCATCACTCATCTACGGGCCAAAGCGGAATTCCCTGTTAATTCGCTGTTATTTCCCTGCCTCTTTGCGGATCTCCCGTATCCATGCGGGTTTCCACTCACAAACAATAATTCGCTGTTTATTTCGCTGTTATTTTCGCTGTTATCCGCTTGAACAGCGAATTCACGGGAATTCGGATAGTCGACACTGCTGCGCGCGCCTCTATTCCGAGCCAGCACTAAAGTGCATAGTCTGGCCAATCAATAACGAGGAAGCGCCACTTCCTTTTTAGCATTGTGGGTGACACAACTCCACAGATGGCAGCGCAGGAATGAGTCGCAAAAAGAAGGCGCCGGTGCGCGCCCCAAGGGCAAAGTCGCATGGAGTGTGGGTTGCGCCGGACCTGGAGCGCAAGATCAAGGGTGAACGCGGCCGGCGCGGCTTGAGCGAGCCACCTTACAGCTATTACCTCCAGCTCGCTGATATCGCGTTGAAATCTCCGCCACCGGAAGCGACTCCCGGTTCGATTCCAGTCACAGTTTGGCCGGTGTTGAAGTCCCGCAAGCGTGCCAAGCTGACATTGCCGAAACCGCCACAGACTCCAAAACCTCCGCGACCAGTCGTGCCCAAGCCGCCGAAATCGGACCGGCCTAAACCTCCGAAACGCGGAAGCTAGCCTACTCTTCCACTTCTACCAGCTCACCGCGCTCTGCCTTGGCCGCAGCAATGATTTTTTCCTGTAAAGCTCCGGGCACGATGTCGTAGTGGTCCATCTCCATTGAGAAGCTGCCGCGGCCTTGCGTCATCGAAGTGAGATCGACGCCGTAGGTGAGCATCTCTGCCATAGGGACTTCGGCCTTCACGACCGTGTTTCCACCCTTGTTGTCCATGCCTTGAATGCGCCCCCGGCGGGAATTCAAATCGCCCATGATGCTGCCGGCAAACTCATCTGGAATTGAGATTTCGACATGCATGATTGGCTCGAGGAGTGTTGCCTTGGCTTGATCCATTCCCTGTCGGAAGGCCAGGCGGCCGGCCATCTTGAATGAAAGTTCGTTGGAATCAACGTCGTGGTAGGAGCCGTCATAGAGCGTCACCCTGAAGTCGACAACCGGAAACCCGGCGAGATGTCCTCGGGCTGCCGCTTCCACAATTCCCTTTTCCACCGCAGGAATGAAGTTCTTCGGGATCGCGCCGCCGAAGATGTCGTTGACGAACTCGAACCCACTACCACGAACCAACGGTTCCATTTTGATTTTGCAATCGCCGAATTGTCCGTGGCCGCCGCTTTGTTTCTTGTGGCGCCCGTGCGCATCGGCTTTGCCACGAATGGTTTCCCGGTACGGTACCTTCGGCGCCTTCAGCACGACTTCTGTGTGATAGCGCTTCTTCAGCTTGGAGACAATTACTTCGATATGCTGCTGGCCAGTACCGGCGATGAGAAATTCTTTGGTTTGCGCGTCTCGGAAGAAGCGCACCATCTGGTCTTCTTCCATTAGCTTGTGTAGACCGTTGGAGAGCTTGTCTTCATCGGCGCGCGTCTTAGGTTCGATCGCGAATGTGATAGCCGGTTCCGCAAACGTAACCGGCGGGAAGCTAAGCGGGCGCGCTTTGTCTCCGAGACTATCTCCGGTCAGTGTTCCTTTCAGCTTGGCTACGGCTCCTATGTCGCCAGCGTGCAGTTCGCTCACGTTCACAGCCGTTTTCCCCTGCATGACCGACAAATGAGAAAACTTCTCCGAGAGATTGCGCGTGAAGTTCTGCACAGTCGCATCGTTCTTAATTACCCCCGAAAAGACCTTGAAGAATGAGATGTGCCCGGCAAAAGGATCGGAGATGGTCTTGAAGACGTACAGAGCCAACGGGCCCGAATCGCTGACTGTTAAGGTCTCATTCCCGACTGCACCATTTGGACTTGCCCCATTACCCGTAGTGACTGGGACCAGACGTATCGGAGCACTCTCGGCGGCAGTTGGGGCGTATGTAACCAGAAAATCCAGAATGTGATCCGTGCCAATGTTGCCTAGTCCAGAGGCAAATAACACTGGGAAGATTCGGTCCTCGCGGATAGCCTCATGCAACGCAGCGATCAAATGATCTTCGGGAATCGTTCCCTTCTCGAAGAACTCTTCCATCAGCTCATCTTTGCCTTCAGCGACTAGTTCGACCAAAGCCTCGTGTGCTGCCTTGGCCTCTTCTGCGAGCTCGGCAGGAATCGGACCTTCCTTCCCTTTTCCGTTTCCGCCCATGGAATACGTATAAGACTTCATTGTGACCAGATCGACGACACCGGTAAGGTTCCGTTCGCTGCCAATCGGCAGGAAAACCGGCACCACCTGTCGACCAAACGCATTGCGCAACGACTCGAGCGCACGCTCTTTGTCCGCGCGATCGCGATCCATGCGATTCACCACGATGATGCGCGGCATATCCATCTCGGCTGCGTAGTCCCATACTCGGCTGGTCATAGCCTCGACGCCGCTGACCCCATCGACCACTACCAGCGCCGCTTCCGCAGGAACCAGCGCTGCCTTGGCTTCGTGAAGAAACATGTTGAAACCCGGCGTGTCGATTAGGTTGATCTTCGACTTGTCCCATTCGCAGTACGCAGGAGTGCTCGTGATCGACATTTGCCGCGCAACCTCTTCCTCATCCCATGAAGTCGTCGCCGACCCGTCGTCCACGCGTCCGAGTCGTGGAGTTGAACCGGCTGTGTACAGCAAGGCGGAAATCAGGGAAGTCTTCCCACAATGGGAATGACCGACGACGGCAACATTGCGCAGATTCGCGCTCTCATAAGTCTTCACGAAGGACTCCTTTCGCTGCGGAGCTGAAATGTAATTGGAATTGGTTGTTTAAGTGCGGCTGAAGCGGTGTGGTGAAAGAGACGTCGGCAGGAATCTGAGCGGGAGCTTCGCGTCCGTTGCGGCGGACGCGACCATACTCTGCCTGGGCGCCGTCTCCTCGACTGTAAGAAATTCTGATCCTCGCACACCGCTCGCTTGGAATCGAGCATTCGCGTCGTGGCGAGGAAAACCATAGGACATCACACGCTGCTGAGGGAAGAAGCAGACGGGCTCAAGCCCTGCAAAAGAAACGGAATCGTAACACGGAGAATGGACCCGGCTCAAACCTTCCGGCTGCAGTGGCGGGGACAGCCGATACTGATGCCTTCAGTGTATAACGCTAACGTCGTGATTCCGGAACTTTACTGCGAATCCAGTAGCCCCACCCTGGGGAGACTTCTGAACACGAACAACCTGGGTATGGCAGGTAACCCGGACAGACCTGCCAGCGAATGGAATTGCAAAATGCACGGTAATCTCAGAATTGAGGACTGGAGTGAAGCTGGAATACAGAAACGCCCCAGAAAGGCTGATGTCCCGCACCAGCGCGGCATGATGTCTGGGACTGATCTCCGGGCAAACTACTTCTGCGGGAATCGCGATTAGGATGCGCATTGAAGAGCGGCGCCGGTCGAGTCCGCTGCGCATCATGTCCACTGCTAGATGGCGTTGCTGCAACATGCTTGACCTCCGTCAATACGCTGCACCAAAGCTGCAGCTACGGGGCCAAGGCTAAGTAGCTGAAATCTCAACGGGACATGAAAGCCAGAAAGCGTTAGTTCTGCAAATTTTGCACTCTGGCGTCTACTGGCGCGCCAATTTTAGTTATTGCCTGAATAGGTAATTAAATAACGGCGATGAGATAGTGCACTGGTAAACTTACTGTTACTACTTGCCCACGAAATTCGCAGCCCGCTTCTCCAAAAAGGCGGATGTGCCTTCTTTTTTGTCCTCGGTTGCGCAGCAGACCGCAAATAAAGTGGCTTCGAGATATAGACTTTCCTGCTGCGTCATCTCCATGCCGTGATTCACAGCCTCAAGGCAGTACTGAATCGCCAGCGGAGCATTCTTGATGATCGCCAGCGCAATGGCTTCGGCGCGCGAAATGAGTTGCCCAGCGGGAACAACTTCGTTCACCAGACCAATGCGATGGGCTTCCAGCGCACTGATCATCTCTCCAGTAAGAAGAAGCTGCATCGCAATGCCTTTTCCGACTAAACGAGGCAAACGTTGCGTTCCGCCGTAGCCAGGGATGATTCCCAGTTTCACTTCGGGCTGACCGAGCTTGGCATTCTCGCTGGCCAAACGCATGGTGCAGGCCATCGCAATCTCACATCCGCCACCAAGCGCGAATCCATTGATGCAAGCGATCACCGGCTTGCCGAGGTTCTCGATCAAGTCGAGTACAAACTGTCCGCGATGCGTGTACTCTTTTGCCTCGACCGGGTTATTCTTCTGCAATTCCGAGATATCGGCCCCGGCAACAAATGATTTTTCTCCCGCCCCGGTGAGAATTACAACACGAACTTCGCGATCCTGTTTCAGATCGGTAAATACTGTCCGCAGTTCACCCATGGTCGCCATGTTGAGTGCGTTGAGCACTTTGGGGCGGTCAATTGTGATGTACGCGATCTGGTTTTTCTTTTCGAGGCGAATATTTTCGAAGGCCATGAGGAAGTTCTCAGTTTGCAGTAGTCGTCGTCAGAAAGGCCCAGCTTGTTCGCGGTAGCCAAAAACCAAGCCTATTGCTTATCGCCTATTGCTTGGTTTTTCACAACTTCACCGGGACCGGATTCTTTGCGTCGCTCCAGTCGTAGAAACCCTTACCTGTTTTCTTGCCATACCAGCCTGCCAGGACTAGTCGCCTGAGCAGGGGAGGCGAGGCGAAGCGCTGTTCCTTAAACTCGTCGTACATCACGTGCGTGATGTAGTACGTCGTATCAAGCCCAACAAAATCCAGCAGAGTGAACGGTCCCATGGGATAACCGCATCCCAGCTTCATCGCATTGTCGATATCGGGAATCGAACCCAAACCTTCTTCATACCCTCGAATGGCATCGAGCAGATACGGCACGAGCAGGCGGTTCACGATGAACCCTGTCTTGTCGGAAGTGCGCACAGGCACCTTGCCTAGTTTTTTTCCGAACTCGACTGCGGTATTCATCACCTCGTCGGCAGTGGCGATCGTCCGTACCACCTCGACAAGCTTCATCAGCGGAACCGGATTGAAAAAGTGCAGACCGATAAAGCGATCGACGCGTTTGGTAGCCGTCATTAGCTCTGTCACTGATATTGAGGAAGTGTTCGTGGCGAAGATAGCCTCGCGCTTAACGATTCCGTCGAGCGCAGCATACATCTTCTTCTTCTCGCCGATGTTCTCGATGATTGCTTCCACGACGATGTCGCACTGCGCCAGATCCTCTTTCTTCTGTGTGCCATTCAGGCGCGCGCGGATTTCGTCTTTCTGCTGAGCGGTAATGCCACCCTTCTCCGGACCACGCTCGACGAACTTTGCCAGCGACGCGTCGATGCCGGCAAAGCCCTTGTCGAGAGCCTTCTGCTCAGCTTCGAGTACCGTCACGTCGTAGCCTGCTTGTGCCGCGACCTGCGCGATGCCTGAGCCCATGAGGCCACAACCGAGTACACCCACTTTGCTGATCTGCATTCTTCCTTAAACTCCATTCCGGAAAAGACTAGGAACTAAGCCCCAAGAGATTCGACAATAACCGCGATGCCCTGGCCGCCACCGATGCACGCCGTAGCTAATCCATATTTCTTCTTGCGACGTCGAAGCTCGTACAGCAAGGTGATGACTAGTCGCGTTCCGGTCGCACCCAAAGGATGTCCGAGTGCAATGGCTCCGCCATTGACATTCGTCTTTTCGCGATCGAGACCTAGTTCCTTCTCTACAGCAAGGTACTGTGCCGCAAAGGCCTCATTCACTTCGACAAGATCGATCTGATCCAGTGTGAGTCCCGCTTTCTTAAGCGCTGTGCGCGTGGCCGGAACCGGCCCACTGCCCATGATGCTCGGGTCCACTCCGGCAATACCCCAACTTACCAAACGTCCCAACGGTCTAAGCCCGCGCTTTTGAGCTTCAGCGATAGGCATCAACACTACTGCGGCGCCGCCATCGACGATCCCGCTGGCGTTTCCAGCCGTGACGGCGCCGTCCTTGCCGAATGAAGGTTTCAGCTTCGCAAGCCCCTCGAGTGTGCTGTCTGGGCGCAGGTGGTCATCTTTCTCGAACATTTCGCCCGTCGGATTGCCACGGCGGTCTTTGAGCGCTACCGGCGTGATCTCCTCCCCCAGGCGGCATGATTTCTGCGCGTCGGCGGCGCGATGTTGAGAGCGCAGAGCGAATTCATCCTGCATCTGGCGGGTGATGCCTCGTTGTCCACCGTATCTTTCAGCGGTCTGCGCCATATATAGCCCACAGTATGTGTCGAGCAGCGCGACCATGAGGGAGTCTTCCATCTTGCCTTCACCCAGACCGAGGCCCCACCGAGCCCCCCGAATCACGTGCGGCGCTTGCGACATCGATTCCATGCCGCCAGCAAGCGCGATCTTTGATTCGCCGAGTTGGATCATCTGCGCCGCAGTCACGATCGACTGCATACCTGATCCACACAAGCGGTTCACAGTCAGCGCTGGAACTTCAATCGGAAGACCGGCCCGAAGAGCTACGTGACGGGCGCCATAGAGTGCATCGCCCGACGTCTGCTGCGCGTTTCCGAATACGGCGTGGTCAATCTCTCCTGGCTCAATGCCTGAGCGTTTAATGGCTTCTTTACTAGCGACCGCCGCGAGTTCCATGGCAGTAAAGTCGCGGAGCTTGCCGCAATAGCGGCCCATGGGCGTGCGAGCGCCGTTGACGATAACGATATCTGTAGGCTGAAGCATGAATCAATTCCCTTTTTGGACGTGAATGCCCGGTCGCCAAAGAGAAACCTCGGAGGACTAAGAGCAAACCTTTGAGTGTATCAGGGCTAGGAATCGAAGGTATTAGGCGGGTGCGGCCGACTCCGTAATTGGAGCCATTGCATGAGCAGAGTTAGGACCTTGCGAGTGCGCGACTTCGAGCGCATGCTCAGCGCGGTTGATCAACTCAGTGACGATGTCCACAGGATCGTATTCTTTTTGCATGACCGCGCCTGCGATCCCAACCGTCATCGAAATTGGATTCTCCGTCCCTGGTATCTTTACGCCCGCTATAACCTTCCGGAATTTGTCGATGACGAAGAAGGAATTCGCATCTTTGGTATCCCCAAGGATGAGCGCGATGCTGGTCCGGTCATAACGAATCGCAATGTCGGTCTGACGGATATTCGCGGCGACACTCTGCCCGAGGCTTTGCATCAGATTCTCCAGAGCTCCCTCTCCGGCTTCTCGCGACAGCACACTCACCCTGCCAAAATTGAGCAGCATAAGAGTCATTGGGACATTCTGCTGGAGCGATCGCTTGACCTCCGCCATCATCACGTCGAGGTATGACGCGCGCTTGAGCAGACCCGATTTTTCGTCAGTGACCGCCAGCGTCTTCATCAGATTGCGAAGCTTTGCATTGTTCACTGCCAGCACAATCTGCTCCGCAATTGTCTTCAGGACCACAATGTCGGGTGAGCGCCAGGATCGTCGCCTGTCAGTCTGTTCCAAAATGAGAATCCCGACGTGTTGATCGCCATCAGTCAGGGGACTTGCCAGGACCGACTTGAGATCAAGTGTCTTGAGATGCTGATCGATAGCTTGAAGCTCCGGCGCTTTTTCAGCGTCTTCAATCACTACTGATCCGCGCTGCACTGCGAGGTTCTGTAGCACCCCGATCAAACGGACGATCGCCATAACATCCGACTGCTTTACCCCAGGCGCGCAGTATTCCAATGCTGCCGACGGCGGCTTGCCCGGAGTGCAAAGACCGGCAACACACCGGCTGGCTCCCCAGTGCCGGCCAATGTCGTTTACCGCTGCAAACAGCACCCCTTTCACATTGGATTGGCGATAGATGTTGCGCGTAATCTCAGTGATTCGCGCGAAATTATCGACGGAATCCTCTCCACCCGAAGCGGGAGCCGAGCCAGCAGGCGCAGCGATCGATTCGACTGCAGATCCGGTTGTTGCTTCTGCGTCCGCGTAGGCTTTCCCATATTGGGGTACGATGCCGGCGCTCACGTAAAGTTGACGCAGCTTTTCCGTCTTCTTTTCCTCGTGAGGAAAAAGCTTTTGAATGCGCTCCAGACGCTCCATGGCCTTCGAGCGCATGTTGTACTGCATAAAGATCTCAGCTTGAAGCATCAGGTCTTCAAGAACCGTAGACTCACCCTCGCCTTCCCCCGCGGTCTCGAGAATAGAGCTCTTCGGCCGCTCCTCCACATCTTCGACCGGCTCTGCGCCAGCCTTCTGAAGACGACTCGCAATGTTGCGATAGCGATTCGAATCAATCTTGCCGCGCAGCAGCTCTAAGCGGCGCTCTGAGCCTTCCAGATAGGGATCAGCATCGGTTGCGCGGTCAAGGGCATCTGCCGCGCGGTTGAAATCTCCTGCGGCATACCGAAGTTGGAATAACTGGATGAGCGTGTCGCAATAATCGTGCTCGCGATTCGTGGCGTTAAAGAGCTCGCTTATATAAACAAGGAATTCGGCATCGGCCGGATGCGACTCCACAATGTCATGCAGAAAGGCAGCGTACTCTTTTCGTGTGCCGAGTCTCTGCTGCTGAGTATCGATCTTTTGCACCAGTTCAAGAGCTTCCTTGTGGTTCTGCTGCTTCAGCAACTCTCCGAGCAGTACGCCCATCTCATCCAGCCGTGCCGGAGCCTTGAGATAGAGCTGCCACAGAATCGGCTGGGCTTCTTTGGGACGGTGGGCAGCGAGCAAGGCCAATGCATAAGCTTTGCGATGCTCCGGCAAGCTGTTCGCCACTCTGGCTGCGGTTTCAAAGACCTGAAGAGCCCGTTCCACTTCCCCTTTATCAAACAGGGCCTTCCCAAATTGGAATGCCGTGTTCGGATTTCCCGGATCCTGCTGATAAGCGCGCTCATAAACCGAAAAGGCAGAACGTCCCTCGCCTTCTTCGGCGATTCCGAGCTTCAGCAGGACCTCGGCCGCGGTCTGACGATCATTCAGCTTCGATGCCAGGTCAGCCAGCCGCTTCAGGTTCCGGGGGTCGGGATCAAGCACCGCCATCCGACGCATAGCCGATAAAGCTTCGTTTTCCCGACCTTCGCGCAGAAAGCCGGCAACGGCCGTGTTGTACGCCTCCATCGCCTCGCGGCGGCTGCCGTTGCGTTCCGCCACTTGCGCAAAACGAAGCATCTGGCCCAGTTTTGGCGGAGCGATGCGAGCCAGCTTCTTGTAGGTAACTGCGGCCCGCGCGTTCTCGCCCATCGCCAGCTCGCGATCAAAGAGTTCGCTTAGCAGGGAGGCCGCCTCGTCTGTGCGATTGATCTGAAGGAAAAGATCGGCAGCCGTGTGACGCACCTTATCGTTCCCCGGATCGACGTCCAAAATAGAGAGATATTCCTCCAGAGCAGAGTCCACCTTGCCCTTCTGAAGGAACTTTCCCGCCTTTTCCAGACGTTTGGAGATATCCGCCATGCAGATCGCGAGCAGCCTAAGAAATGAGAGCCAGTTTGATTGTAAGCGCTAACCTTCGGAAGCCCAATGGTTTGGGTTAACTAGGACGCACGGAAGTCACACGACATCGGGTAAGCGGGTGCCGTAGAACTACCTTGCCTCGCCACGTCCTCCACCACTGTCATTCCGAAGCGGTGGTTCTGGCGCGAGGAATCTGCTTTCCCGTCTAGTTAGCGAAAAGCAGGTTCCTCACTTCGACAGTGTGAGGTAGGAAAGGAGAGTGCACAGAGGGAGCGCTGTGCCTGGGTTCTTATTTTCACCGGATGTCCGGATCACCCGATTCCTCCAGTCATTTCCGACTAGAATCTCTCTCATGTCCGATGACCTTCTTCGATTCCGCCCGGAATTTCCTATCCTGGCGAAGACCAGCTACTTGATTAGCAATTCTCTTGGCGCCATGCCGCGCGCGACTCAGCAGGCGCTCATCGAGTACGCCGAGGTTTGGGCCACGCGGGGAGTGCGCGCGTGGGAGGAAACGTGGTGGATGCTCGGCCATGAAATTGGCGGGCTGATTGAAGGTCTGATGAATGCCGAAGCCAACACAGTCTCCCTTCATCAGAACGTGACCCAGTGCCAGGCAGTCGTTGCCTCGTGCTTCGATTTCTCTGGAAAGCGCAACAAAGTCGTCTACACCGATATGAACTTCCCCTCGGTCATGTACTTCTGGGAAGCGCAGCGCGCGCTCGGAGCACGCGTGCAAATGGTGCCAACGGATGACGGCATCCATGTTCCGACTGAGCGCCTCCTGGCTGCGATCGACGAAGAGACTTTGCTAGTGCCGATTTCGCACGTCATCTTTCGCAGTGCATTTATCAACGATGCGGAGACGATCGTCGAGCGGGCGCACCGTGTCGGCGCCCATGTTGTGCTCGATACTTTTCAGTCGCTAGGAACGGTGCCTGTAGACGTTCGCGCCCTGAATGTGGACTTCGCGTGTGGCGGAGTCCTCAAGTGGCTGTGTGGCGGACCGGGTACTGCATACCTCTACCTGCGTCCTGATCTCGGGAAAAAGCTCCAACCTCGATTTACTGGATGGGTCGCCCACGAGCAGCCCTTCCACTTTGAGATTGGGCCCATTCGCTACACGGAGCCGCCCTACAAATTCATGAACGGCACGCCAAATGTCCCAGCCCTCTACGCAGCGCGACCGGGCCTCAGGATCATCGCCGAGGCAGGCATCGACAACATTCGGACTAAGTCAAAACGCCAAGTCGCGAAACTGATTCAGCTGGCTGATGCACACGCGTGGAATGTGAACACTCCACGTGATCCGGAGAAGCGCGGAGGCACGGTTTCGATCGAAATGCCGAACTCAAAGGACGTATGCGCTGAGCTGCTCAAACGAGATGTGCTCGTGGATTGGCGTCCGAAGGCGGGTGTGCGGATGTCGCCGCACTTCTATACCTCAGATGAAGAGATCGAGACTGCGATCGCTGCGGTAGAAGAGATCCTCAGCGGCATGGCCGTCGCCCGCTGAACCCCTTCCTAATCTAGTGGTTTCGGTGCAAATAGAACTTTGCACAATTTTCGTTGACAATTCGCCTTTTCTTCGCAAAACTTATTCGCGTATGGCACTTACGAAGCGGCAGCGTGAAATTTACGACTTCATTTCTCACTTCGTTCAGAACAAGGGCTACTCGCCATCCTTCGACGAGATCGGCTCCGGCATGGGCTTGCGCTCTCTTGCAACTGTGCACAAGCACATCACGAATCTCGAGCGAAAGGGACTGCTCAAACGCGACTACAATCGCAGCCGCTCCATTGATCTGCTGCCAGTGAGAGGAATGCGCGCGCGTCAGAAGCAGGCCGAGTCGCTCCGCTTACCGCTTCTGGGACGCATCGCTGCGGGACGTCCCGTGGAAACCTACGAGAATCCTGAAAGCATTGGGCTCGACGACATCACGCGCTCCAGAGAAGTGTTTGTGCTCGAAGTACGAGGCGACTCGATGCAGGATGAACACATCGTTGACGGTGACTACGTCATGGTCGAACGCGTGAAGAACGCGCAGAACGGCGAGATTGTTGTTGCGCTCATCGAAGGCATCGAGACCACGCTTAAGCGTTTTTATCGCGAAGGTCCGAAGGTGAGATTGCAGCCGGCGAATGCAACCATGGCGCCGATCATGGTCGCTGCGAACGCGGTGCAGATCCAGGGTCGAGTAATCGGCGTGCTGAGGAAATATTAGAGGACACTGCTTGCTACTGGCTACTTGCTTGGTGATATTGGGCTCGTTTGATTTTCAAATTTCTTGAAAGCAGCAATCGCAGTGCAACGCGCGAGCCGTACTAACAGATTTTCAACACCCCTCCACAAGAAAGACCTCTTCTTCACAGATCAAGAAACGAACGTCGAGTGAACCTCGAATATCTCCGCTTACAATCCGCTCTCGGGACCTTGGCTACTGCGGATCTAAATCTCGAACGAGGCATGCCGGCGAGCATCGAGGCGGAGAAATCCATCCTCGGTGCCATCCTTCTCGACAACCTCGCTTACAACGAAGCTGCTGAGACGCTCAAGGCGGACGATTTTTATCTCGATTCGCACCGCCGCCTCTTCGGCCGCATCATGGACCTGATGGAAACCGGGCGACCGGTGGACATCATCACGCTTACAGAAGAGCTTTCCAAGAAAAAGGAAGTTGAATCGGTCGGCGGCGTCGCTTACATCTCGTCGCTCACTGACGGACTCCCTCGCCGGCCGAGCATCGCGCACTATGTCCGCATCGTGCGCGACAAGGCACTGCTGCGCTCCCTGATTCACGCTTGCAGCGGAGCGATGTCGCGCGCGGCCGAGCAAGCCGACCCCGCGGAAGAGATTATCGATGCTGCCGAATCGGCAATCTTTCAGATCTCGGAGAATCGCATTGGCCAGGGCTTTCTCGGCATTCCCGAGATCGTCAAGCAATCATTTGGCAGCGTTGACGCGCTGTACGAACGCGGGCAGCGTATCACAGGCCTCGAGACCTACTACGAGAAGCTCGATGAGATGACGAGCGGCCTCCAGCCCTCCGACCTGATCATCATTGCCGCACGTCCATCGATGGGAAAGACCGCCTTCGCCATCAACATCGCTGAGAATGCCGCGGTGCGCGGCGGAAAAGTTGTCGGCGTCTTCTCCCTCGAAATGTCGAGAGAAGCGCTTGTGTTGCGCATGCTCTCTTCGCAAGCGCATGTGGATTCTCACAAGTTGCGCACTGGATTTCTCAGCCGCGACGACCGGCAGAAACTAGTCTCTGCGTTGAATTCGCTGGCAGAAGCCAAGATCTTCATCGACGACACGCCTGGAATCTCTCTAACAGAGATGCGAGCGAAGGCACGCCGCCTGGCGCAGCAAAATAACGGAAAACTAGACTTGATCGTCGTCGACTACCTCCAGCTCATGAGCGGAGGTGGTGGGAAACGTTACGAGAACCGCACGCAGGAAGTTTCTGCGGTGTCGCGTGGATTGAAAGCTCTAGCAAAAGAGTTGCGAGTGCCGGTCATCGCTTTGTCGCAGCTAAGTCGTGCTCCGGAGAGTCGCGGCAAGGGCGAACAGCGCCCACAACTTTCAGATTTGCGGGAGTCCGGTTCGATCGAACAGGACGCCGATGTCGTCGCCTTCATCTTCCGAGAGGAATACTACATGCGCCGCGATGAAGTTCCGCCGGAGGTTGAAGGTGTCGCCGAGATCATCATTGCCAAGCAGCGCAACGGCCCGACGGGAAGCGTGAAACTAGCGTTCCTCAAGAACTCCACGCGGTTCGAAAACATGATGGACGGAGGCCCTCCGCCTCCTGAGTATTGATTGCTGGAAGTGGCGAGACGCATTCTGTGTCTCTGCTTTTTTCCACATCAGCAGCTCTCGAATTTTCCCAACTCTACTCTGCCTTTTGGCAATCTAAGTTTGTATGCGGTTGAGCCTGCACTCCAGAAAAATTCTTGCTGTGCTCGACACCGCGATCGGAACTCTGCTGTGCGCATCCGTCGCCCTTATCCTGGCGCTGCTCTTTCATCAGACTCGACTCGAAGTAACCCTCCCTTTGATTTGTCTTGCAGTTGTAGTTGCGGTCGCAGCACGCTTCGGTGTTGCTACGGGGGTCTTGGGCAGCGTGGCGTCGGCGCTACTGCTGGCATACTTTGTCTACGCTCCGGAGTATTCGCTGCGCATCATTAGCCGGGATGCACGATCTGGACTATCGTGGCTGCTTCTAGGCGGAATCTCGCTAAGCTTCCTCTTCACTCCCCGGCGCAATGAACCAACGGAAGAACCTGAAAAGAATCGGGCGTCCGAAGACTAGCTTCTGCGATCGCTGACATGAACGTACGAAGTGTAGTGTGGCAATCCCCTACCATCCTGAATTTGAATGCGAAAACCGGAGAGTGGAGAATGGCAGTTACTGCTACCTTAGCCTTCGTTAAGGCGTAGAGGACAGGCTTGTTCTTTTCGCTGGAGAGGCAGACATGAGTATTGCACATGCACTCCCGACGGAGTCATTTGTTGCTTTGGAAATCGACGCGCGGGTAAGTGCGGTCGATTGGAGCCGAGTCTCGCAAGATCTGGACGCGCAGGGAAGCGCTGTACTTGAGCACCTGCTCTCTGCAGAAGAATGCATCGCGCTCGCGGCCTTCTATCCAAACGAGGATCTTTTTCGCAGCCGAGTCGTGATGTCACGCCATGGCTTCGGACGCGGCGAGTATAAGTACTTTAAATATCCGCTGCCCGAGTTGATCGCCGGATTGAGAACCACGAGCTATCCTCATTTGGTCAGAATTGCAAATCGCTGGAACGAAGCGATGGGAATCAAGGTGCGCTTTCCCGCGAAGCATTCTGAGTTCATCGAACGCTGCCATAAGGCCGGACAGACCAAACCGACTCCGTTACTGCTGCAGTATGGAGCGGAGGATTACAACTGTCTTCATCAGGACCTCTACGGGGAACACGCCTTCCCGCTGCAGTTGGCGATTCTGCTTTCGGAACCGCGCCGAGACTTCCAAGGCGGCGAGTTTGTTATGACGGAGCAGCGACCGCGCATGCAGTCGCGCGCAGAAGTGGTGCCGCTGGGTCAGGGAGATGGCGTTGTCTTCGCCGTGCACAATCGCCCCGTGCAGGGTACGCGCGGCGTGTATCGCGTAAATCTTCGGCATGGTGTAAGCCGCGTGCGCTCTGGTCATCGACACACGCTGGGAGTGATCTTCCACGATGCCGAATAAGAGTCGCAAAAGCGGGAGTCTCTTCGACGATGTCGTCCACAGCGAGCCGCTGGCGACCGGCGCAACGATTTTGCGCAAATTTGCGGCACGGGATGAAACCGCGATTCTGGACGCAATTCACGAGGTAGTCGCAAAATCGCCGTTTCGTCAGATGGTGACGCCCGGCGGTTATCGCATGTCAGTCGCAATGACTAATTGCGGCGCTCTAGGCTGGGTGACCGATCGCAGCGGTTATCGATATGACGCCATTGATCCCGTGACCACAAAGCCTTGGCCGGCGATGCCGGAGGCCCTCTTCCTGTTAGCGACCACCGCTGCGACGGAAGCGGGATTTGCCAAGTTCATTCCCGACGCTTGTCTTATCAATCGCTACGAGACGGGCGCACGCCTCTCATTGCATCAGGACAAAGATGAGAAGGACTTCACCCAGCCCATCGTCTCGGTCTCACTCGGAATTCCGGCAACGTTTTTGTTCGGCGGACTAAAGCGTGCTGACAAGACTGTTCGGATCAGACTGACGCACGGAGATGTTGTGGTTTGGGGCGGCCCGGATCGGCTACGTTTCCATGGCGTGCTCGCGCTTAAGGAAGATCATCATTCCTTGGTGGGCGATCACCGCATCAATCTGACCTTCCGCAAGGCGGCCTAATGTTGGATTCAGCCGATCGTTTCAGGCCCGTAAATATAGACCTCGAGAAATTTCGCGAATTGCAGCATTGGCTTTTCAGCCGGAAGTTTTAAACCATTTGCTTTTGCCATAGAGTTGACGTCGAACTCTGCTTCAGCCGGTTGGAGTGGCCAAGGTAGATGGTGAATCTGGATGCGGTGAACCTTACCTCCATGAACTGTGTAGAGACAATAACGCTCAGTGACGAACCGTTCCAGTTCACCCTTGTTCGGTGATATTTCTCCCGTCGCACGATAACGAGCAATCAACTGCGCTTGCTTCGGACCCTGTCGCCGCAAACTCAAGTACTCAACGTCGGTTTCGGACACATTGGCACGCATCTCTGCCCAGAAATACGGAAGTCCGGCGCCTGCTCTAGCGCCCAAGACTGTGAGCAAGCTGGCTGCATCGAGGCTGAAGAAATAAACGCCGGGCTTGTCAGGTTCCGGAGGAGCTCGTACGTAGGTTCGTACGTTGAGTTCGGGGAATGTGCGTGCGGTCGGAACGGGAGGCAGTCCACGAAATCGCACATGGCTCATCCAGAAAGGGATGACTCCGACCCAAGCCTTGCCGTCAAATGTGTCCAGTTCCAATTCCCGCGGAACCAGTGGACGAACTTGATCGGGTGGCAGCGACCAATGCGCAAACAACAAGTCACGCCAGCGCTGATACATGACCCACGGGCGTGTCGGCAACGGCCACGGGCGATGCGCGACTTGCTTCAAGATTTCTTGAGCGGGTGATTTCGTGATTTCACGATTGTCCAGCATCGAGAACCAATCACGAAATCACAGAATCGCGAAATCACCAAATGCGAGAAATCCACTGCCTTGGTGCGCTATGCTTCCTTTCTGATGTCTCATCCCAACGGAACTAAACCCGTCTCGCCTCAAGAGTCCGCTACGCCGGCCTCTACTCCTTCGACTGAAGTTTTCGCCGTGCACGGTGTCGAGCCCGAGGTGCAGGCCTATGCCATGGCTAAGTACTCTCGCTCTGCGCTATCGATGAAGGAGTCGCTGAAGGAAATCAGCGAGCAGAAAGCGGAACAGTTCCTCAACACCTTCTACTTTCAATACGGACATCGCTCGATCGCTGACCTGGCGCACATCCCGATGGCGATCGAAAGACTCTCGATCCTCGCCGCAATCGCGCTGGTGGATGAAACGCGCTGGGATGGCCAGGAGCGCTCGACGCGTTACCAGAACTTCAAGAAGAGCGGCTTCTACGTCCCGGACTTCGCCAGCTCCGAAGATCGCGATCTCTACGTTGAGACCGCGAAGTTCCTCTTCGCAGAGTATGAAGCCGTCTCCGACGAGATGGCGCGTTACCTGTCGACGCAGGTTGCCAAGCCGGTTGAAATGACTCAGGAGGCATACCAGCGCACTTTGCGTGCGCGGGCCTTCGACATTTCTCGCTACCTCCTGCCCGTGGCAACGAACACCTCGCTAGGGCAGATTGTAAATGCGCGCACGCTGGAGACGCAGATCTCGCGTCTGCTCACCCATACGCATAACGAGGTTCGCCAATTAGGCGAGGCCCTAAAGCAGGCAGCGCGCACGGCGTCATACAACGTAAACGAGACTGCTTACCGCAAGCTAGTAGACGAGATCGCGTCGCAGAATCCCGCTTTGGCCGAACGGGCGCGTGAAGTGCTCCTCAAAGATGTGAAGGGGGCACCGACACTGGTGAAGTATGCCGAAGCGAATCGTTACGAGCAGGAGACTCGACGGGAGTTGCGGCAAGCCGCTCGCGAACTGATGTCTTCAACGGTCATCGACAGCGGCACCCACGGCCAACCATTTGTAGTCGATTTATTAGAAGACGAGCCGCTTGAGATCGAACTGGCGACCACCTTGCTGTACGGAGCAGCTCACCACAGCTACCGTCAGCTTCGCGAAGCGGTCACGTCTCTAACGGCGATGCGGCGCCAGGAATTCATTGACCTTGGCATGCGGCATCGCGGCAAGCACGATGAGTTGCTGCGCCCATTTGCTGCAGGCCAGACATTTCGCTTCGACATTCTGATGGACATCGGCGGATTCCGCGATATGCACCGTCACCGGCGCTGTGTGCAGATCGAACAGAGCTTCACAAACCTCCACGGATATGACACTCCCGAAGAGCTCTCCGCCGCAGGACTTCAGGCCCGCTATGACCAAGCGATGTTGCGCGTTTCCGACCGGCACGACCATTTTTATGTCAGCAGCGACCCCAATGCGGAGCAGAACGCGCAGTATGTGCTGCCGTTAGCCTTCAAGAAGCGCACGCTATTCAAAATGGATTTTGCCGAAGCGGTTTACATCTCAGAGCTGCGAACCACGCCGGCTGGGCATCGTTCGTACCGGGAAGTGGCTTACGCAATGTATGAGGCTGTGGCTCGGCGTCATCCTTCCCTTGCAAAATACTTCAGAATCCATAACGTCCGCGAGCCTGTGGATCTGCTGAAGCGCTGAAAGCCAAGAGCGAACACGGAGGGCACGAGGGAACACCAGAGGTCACGGAGATTATCTTTGTAACCTCCTTATTTTGCCTCCTGCCCTTGGTGTTCGCTCTCTCACGATTCTTCGTTTTTTCTTCGCTAATCCGCCGTTCTCGTCTATAATCCCGTGTCGTATTCCAATCCCATTCCGCAGGAGACATCAATGGCCGACGAGAAATCACGCGCAATCGATCTCGCTCTATCGCAAATTGAAAAGCAGTTTGGCAAGGGATCGATTATGCGGTTGGGATCGAAAGAAGCGATTGTGCCGATCTCGGTCATTTCCACGGGTGCAATTTCCTTCGACGCTGCTTTGGGCGTAGGCGGCTTTCCTCGCGGACGTGTAATCGAGGTTTTCGGTCCTGAGTCCTCCGGCAAAACCACGATCACACTCCAGGTAATCGCCGAGGCGCAAAAGGCCGGCGGTATGGCGGCATTCGTGGACGCCGAGCACGCGCTCGATCCGGTTTACGCCAAGAAGCTCGGCGTCGATGTCGATAACCTGCTGGTGTCGCAGCCTGACTATGGCGAGCAGGCCCTCGAAATTACTGAAGCGTTGGTACGCTCTGGCGCGATTGATGTCTTGGTTGTTGATTCTGTCGCTGCGCTAGTCCCAAAGGCAGAACTCGATGGCGAGATGGGCGACAGCCATGTTGGGTTGCAGGCCCGCCTGATGTCTCAGGCGTTGCGCAAGCTTACTGGCACCGTTTCCAAGTCGCGAACCTGCCTGATCTTCATTAACCAGATCCGCGAGAAAATCGGCGTGATGTTCGGCAATCCCGAGACCACGACCGGCGGGCGCGCGCTCAAGTTCTATTCCTCTGTTCGCGTGGACATTCGACGCATCGCTGCCATCAAAGAAGGTGACGTGGTTGTCGGCTCGCGCACCAAAGTAAAGGTCGTGAAGAACAAAGTTGCGGCTCCATTCCGCGAGGCTGAGTTCGACATCATGTACGGCGAAGGAATCTCGCGCGAAGGCGACATGCTCGACCTGGCGGCGAACAACAACATCGTCGAGAAGTCGGGCTCGTGGTTCAGCTATAAGGGTGAGCGCATCGGACAAGGTCGCGAAAACGCCAAAACCTTCCTGAAAGACAACAAAGACATCGCCGGGAAAATCGAAGCCGAGGTTCGCAAAGCGCTTGGCTTAACCGCAGTAGGCGAGAAGGCGGCGGCGGCCGGATCGAATGGAGCTGGAACAACTCCTGCGAGTCATCCTCCTGCTCCCCCGCGTCCGATTCCGATGCAGAGGAAGTAAACACCTGAAGAGCGAGCACGAAGTACACGAAGGCAAAGGCAAAGATCCCGAAGAATTGGTCCCGGTTTTCTTCTTGTCCTTGTGGGGACTTCGTGACCTTCGTGTTCGCTCTTGAATCTCTTAATGGATGAAATTCGCGCGCTGGAGTTTCCTGATCGCAGAAATCTGGAGAATTCTTGTCCTGCCTCCGCTTTACTTTCTCGAAAACAGGATCGGGATCGATCATCCACCAGCCATCACACATCCTGAGTACTACTACGGCTTTGTTGGAGTTGCGCAGGTTCTATTCCTGGTCATCGCCCGCGATCTAGAGCGCTTTCGCAAGGCTATGCTGCCAGCCATGATTGAAAACTTCTCTTTTGTCATTGCGGTTTATTCGCTCTACGTGAGTCGCCACGTAGGTTCGAATATCGTGGGCGCTGCGAGTATGGATCTCGCACTAGGGGTGTTATTCGTAGTCTCGTTCTTTAGAACTGGAGAAGCGGCCAGAGCACCGATGTAGCAACGTTAGCGGTTCGCCGGGCGTAGGTGTCCGGTTTGGGGTGAAGCGTTCGGGACCGCCTAAATGGAAAACGCCAGAACTGGTTGGTTCTGGCGTTCATCTTTTGGCCCCTGTATGCGGGCCCAAAATTTCCATCGAGGCCGTTGAGCACTCCCCCAAATGCCTTCACAACCTCTCGATTCCTAGCTATTGCAATTGCTACGCCAAATCTGCATCTCGTCTAAATGACTGATTTTTCAATCCAGGCGTTGAGCTCGCTAAATGTGACCTTAAATCGTAACGTGCAAACCTTTGCACACTGTTCTATTGGATTAGCCATTGCGAGCCGCAACCGGACTCCATAGAATCGGGCACAGCTGCCTTCTTGGCCTCTAAATGAAACAAATTAAGGCTATATATCCAGGTTCTTTCGACCCCCTGACCAACGGGCACCTGGATCTTATCGAGCGTGGCAGCAAGATTTTTCATGAATTGATCGTTGCCATCCTGCGAAACTCGGAGAAAGAGCCCCTGTTCGACGTCTTCGAGCGGCGGGAGATGCTGATGGAAGCCACCGCTCGCTGGCCGAACGTTCGCATCGATACCTTCTCCGGCCTGTTGGTGGACTACGTTGTTCAGCAAAAGGCGCATGCCGTCTTGCGCGGGATACGCGCGATTAGCGATTATGAATATGAGCTCCAGATGGCGCTCATGAACCGCAAGCTGAACGCGCAAGTGGAGACCGTCTTCATGATGCCGGCTGAGGCTTACTCTTACCTGAGTTCGCGTCTGGTTAAGGAAGTATTCCGGCTTGGTGGGTCGGTCCGCGAGTTGGTTCCACCTCAGGTAGAACAGCGGCTATATAGCAAAGTTCGTCCCGAGATTTCGATTGCAAAGCAAAGTAAGCGTTAAGTCTGGAGGACCGTCATGGCGACTACGGCAATAAGCAGCCCATTTTCAGCACGAGTAAACCGCATCGAGGTTTCTGCCACGATTGCCATGACGGCGGAGGCCGCCAAGCTGCGCGCGAAGGGGATCGACTTGTGCGACATGGGCATGGGCGAACCCCATTTCAATACACCGCGCCACATCAAAGACGCCGGTATCGCCGCGATCGAGCAGAACTTTACTAAGTACACGGCGGTGGGAGGCATACCTGAGCTGCGTAAAGCTATCGTCAAGCGGCATGCGGCCGACTTCGGCTCCAACTACACACCTGATGAGGCTGTAGCGGCCACTGGCGGAAAGCAGGCACTGTTTAATGCTATCCAAGTCCTCGTCGATCACGGCGACGAAGTCATCATCCCAGTTCCATATTGGGTCTCATTCAAAGACATCGTCGAATATGCCGGCGGCAACTGCATTTACGTCGAGGCCGACGAGGAACAGGATTTTCGGCTCACCGCCGACATGATCGAGCGAGCAATTACTTCGCGCACGCGCGCCATCATTCTCAACACGCCATGCAATCCTTCGGGAGCAGTGATGAGTCGCGAGGACATGCGTGATGTCCTTTTGATGGCACATCGTCGCGGGATCTATGTCATCGCTGATGAATGCTACGTCTACTTGAACTTCACCGGTGATATTCAGTCAGCAGGATCCGTAGCGGAAGCACGCGAGCATCTTGTCATTATTGGCTCATTGTCGAAGAGCTATGCGATGACAGGCTGGAGATCCGGATACGCTCTTGGCCCAGCACCAGTGATCGCACAAATTAGCAAACTCCAAAGCCAATCCACATCCAATCCGGCATCGATGGTGCAAAAGGCAGCAGTCGCCGCTCTGGAAGGTCCGCAAGATTGCATCGCTGAGTTCCGCGCAGACTACATCCGCCTCCGCGACCAGGTCCTCGGAGATCTTGCCCAGATTCCGGGCCTGCGTTGTGCGCGACCGGAAGGTGCATTCTATGTCTACCCGAACATCTCCGCGTATTTCGGACGTGGAGGACTGAAGTCAAGCATCGATGTTGCCAATCAATTACTCCATGAAGCTCACGTGGTCACGGTGCCGGGCGAAGGCTTTGGTACGCGGGAACACATTCGACTGTCGTATGCAACCAGCGGTTCCGTCCTGAAGGAAGCGTTGCGACGCATGAAGAGTTTCTTCGCATCGGTGTAGCAATGAGGATTCGTCCTCGGTCAATACTCTCTGCTGCGGCGGTGTCACTGCTAATCTGTTTCACCGCCGCAAACGCCTACGATTACAAGCCGCCCGAAATTCCTCCACCGGGACACGCAGCCAAGTTCCCACAGCACGAGACGCATAAAGACGAGGGTGTAACCGTCGCCATCGATGCCTATGGACCAGAAAAGGATTCTGTTTTCCACGTGAAATTCGCAGACCATCGCGTACTACCGATACGGCTGATCATCAGCAACGACACAGATCAACCTCTGTCACTTGCAGATGCCAAGATTCAGTTCACAACGGCACATAAAGCAAAAGGCGAACCACTCACTAAAGAAGATATTGAGCGCGCCGTGGGTCGCTCGGTAGAACCGCAGGATACCTCGACTACGCGGATTCCAATTCCCGTGCCCATTCCACGAGGCAAACCTAAGCGGCTACCCAAGGGGACCGCAGAAGAAATCGATTACCTGATGTTCAAAGCCGAAGCCGTGGAAGCTCACAACACCCAGGCAGGATTTCTTTTCTTTGATGTAAGCGGAGTTCAGCAACCTCTGATTGGATCGCGGATCTTGTTTACCGGTATTCGTGACGCGAAAGGTCAGGAACTTTTCTATTTCGACATACCCCTGCAGAAGTGAACTCGGAAAGAGGCTTGTGGAAACCAGCGATTCTGAATCATTCGATCAGTACTGCTCAGATCCAAACTTTCCACGGTAGCGTCGCCGTTTCCACTGACTCGCCTGTGGACGCAATGTTGGAGTTTCGGACAATCTGTCGGCTCGCTACTTGCTGTGCTAGAACATCCTTGGGTGACCGACTTTTCCGTCTCCGATTTCTAAAACATGAACCAAGCCAACGTTGCAGCAAATACGATTTAGTGATAATTGTCCACTTTTCCAGAGCATTTACTACTGCTTCTAGAGTAGTTGTTCTTTTCTCTGATTGAAGTAAAAGCAGTAGCTGATATAAGTTTTACCTTGCAGGGGGTTCGGTCATCATGCCTTCGTCTGGAGTCAGCGTGGAGAACGTCGAAAAGATTAGCACCGCACCTGGTGCAGCAATGGAGATTGTCCTAACGCAGGCCGAACTGCTTCGGGAGCTCACCGCGACCCAGGGCGTTGTCGAGCGCAAAACGACGATTCCGATTCTGTCCAACTTTCTGTTTGAAGCCACCGGCGATCGCCTCACGATTACTGCCACGGATCTTGATCTCAGTCTGCGTACATCCTGTGCTGCAACAGTGAAGAAAGAAGGCTCGTGCACGATTCCTGCCCGCAAACTTTATGACTACGTAAAGCTGCTTCCCGAGGGTTCGGTCAGCATCAAGCAGATGGAAAACCACTGGGTACAGATTAGGGCGGGTCGATCCAATACCAAGATGGTTGGCATGGCGCGCGCAAATTTTCCGGCGCTGCCGACATTCCCATCGGGCTCTGCAACAAAACTTCCGGTCCCAGTATTGCGTAACCTGATCGCAAAGACGATCTTTGCAATCTCCAATGAAGAGTCACGCTATACGTTAAATGGCGCACTGATGGTGATTAAAGCCGAGGCAATCGCAATGGTCGCGACCGACGGCCATCGGCTAGCCCATATCGAAACCAAGGCTACCTTTCCCGGCGTGAATGGCGAGATGAAAACGCTAGTACCGCGCAAAGCAATGAACGAGCTAAAGTCTCTGCTCGATCAGACGGATCAGGACTTCATCGAATTTGCGAAAGATGATTCGACTCTCTTCTTCCGCATTGGAGGGAGGCTGCTCACGTCGCGCCAACTTACTGGACAGTTTCCGAACTATGAGGCCGTTTTGCCGCGCGACAACAACAAGGCGGTAGTCGTGGGATGTGCCGATTTGATGGGCGCGATTCAGCGTGTAGCGCAGTTTGCTGACGAGCGATCCGGAGCGATTCGTATGAAGCTTGATAAAGACGAGATCAGGATTTCGTCTTCCTCGACAGACGCCGGCGAATCCGAGGACGTAATTGAAACCAGTTACAAATCCGATCCGCTAATCATCGGCTTCAATTCTCAGTACATGCTCGACTTCCTCAAGGTCACAAACTCGGGCGAGGTGCGATTGGAATTCAAGGATGCGCAATCGGCTGGGCAGCTAAGGCCAGAGGGTGGAGCAGACGATTACAAGTATCGCTATATCATCATGCCCATGAGAATCTGACGCGATCCCTAACGGTTTGATCGAGAACATACTGTTCGCTGCTTCTTCAGAAATTCATCCAGTCAATCTGACTTTTCACGAAAATTCCTGATTCATTGGAGTCTTGTCTATCAATCGACTTTCCCGTAGACCGGGCGTGGGCGCCCGGCCGCTCCCTTTCTGGCTAAGACGCGGCAAACTTGCTTTAAGGCTTCACGCTGACTAGCGCGATTTCTGAACCGTTGCTGTGAGGCAGGACTACGACGATTTTTTGTCCGTCGCCGGAAATCAACTTTAACAGCGTTCCGTTTGTGGCAAAGTTTTCCGCATGGCACGCGGACGGATCCGCCAAGGCCACGTCGTTTAGTTGCACATCAACATCATTATTCTTTCCGCCGGAACACTCAATCACCTGGCCCTTGCCCTTCAGTCGATCTCGGTAAAACTGCAGAACCTTGTCGGGTTTGTCCGGCGAAAGGTATGCATTCGCCGCCACCCTGTGGGCATTGGTGCCATCCGTCAGCGAGACAGTTCCTCGACCATCCGCGTGCTCGCTTGAGACGGCCTTCGGGTATATGGGTAGGCCCGTACTGTTGCCCGCTTCAAATCTGTTGGCCAATGTCTGGGCGAAGAGCAATCCTGAGATGAGCGCTAATCCCACACAGATCGCGGCTGTTCGCATTGGTACTCCTCCATTACCGTTAAGGCACAAACGCAACTGTTGGATGCGATCTGCACGGCGTAAGGGTGCAGGCTTCTGATCGCTTTGCTCCCGGCCTTGCGTTAAGAATCCGCAACTTTGTGGTTCGCGGAACGTCTAAAATATTGTAATGCGCAGGGTTTTCCAGGTCGCTGTTCTCGGTGCCGTGCTTTGCGTTACTCGTTCGCTTATCGCTCAACGAAGCACCATTGAATTCCACGGGATTCCGGCTTCGGTAACCTCACCCAGGGTTGATGGCACGTTCCGCGGGATTCCCGCTAGCGTCACTGATCCCACTTTTAGGCAGTCAACGACTGTTCACTCTTTTGGACACGTTGCGTGCTGCAGGCATGAGCATCATCGCTTCTTTACTCCCGTGTATGCAGTTCCGTATTACGGATACTACGGCTACCCGTATGATTACGAGTCATCGATGGCCTACGATCAGCCGCAGCAGCCAGTGCAGCAGGCTCCGCAGCCGCAGGTAATTATCATCAAGGATGAGCGCTCCTCCGCTAACAACGATGATCTACGCTACGGTCAACATGAGTTCGATGAACGCGACTCCTACGAGCTGCCACCCAAGAACGAGGTAGCGCGTGCTACGCCTGCTCCCGCGCCGGTTGCGCAAGAAGAGCAACTGCCGGTGACCACGTTGGTATACCGCGACGGGCACAAGTCTGAACTTCGTAATTACGCAATTGTGGGCAGCAACCTCATCGACCTTACCAAAAGCTCACTGTTAAAGAAGATTCCGCTGGCATCACTCGACCTGGAAGCAACACGCCGTGAGAATGAAGAGAACGGCGTGGATTTTCATCTGCCGTGAGGTGAGCATTCCAGCTTGCTAAGCTCCTCGAGCTCGTTCCCCAAAAGGTCCTAAGTATCCCCGCTGTTTGCGCGGCCAAACGAAGCGTTTCCGTGCTATAATCTGCTCAGTACATTGGGCAGCTAACATCCTGATAAACCAACAGTTTACAGTCGATTCGAGCGGCTTTCATCCGGGGAACGTCGCAGGGTTGTTTTGCCCACTCTCGATCTTGAACCCGAATTACTTAGACAAGCTCAGCGAGGAAAAGGAGCCAAGCAGCTAGCCGCCAGCAGCTAAGCTGCTTTTGCCAAGAATGGCTGACGAACAGAACCCCCAACTCCCTCTAACGCCCCCAGGCGGGGAGCCGCCTCAAGGTCCAGGCGCAGCGAATATCGTTCCCATCAACGTGGAAGAGGAGATGCGCCGCTCGTATCTCGACTATTCCATGTCGGTGATTATCGGGCGCGCACTGCCCGACGTTCGCGACGGACTCAAGCCCGTGCATCGTCGTGTGCTTTACACGATGAACGAGATGGGCCTCCAGTACAACAAGAAGTACACGAAGTGCGCCAAGGTTGTTGGACAGGCGATGGGCCAGTACCACCCGCACGGCGACAGCGCGATCTATGACACGCTGGTTCGTCTTGCTCAGGATTTCTCGCTGCGCTATCCGCTCGTAGACGGCCAGGGAAACTTCGGATCGGTCGACGGTGATCCGCCCGCGGCGATGCGATACACGGAGTGCCGCTTGCAGAGGATCGCCGGCGAGATGCTCTCGGACATTGACAAGGACACGGTCGACTTCGTTCCGAATTACGACGAGTCCACGACGGAACCAACAGTTCTCCCCACTCGCATTCCTAACCTCCTGATCAACGGTTCGAACGGAATTGCCGTGGGCATGGCGACGAACATCCCGCCGCACAATCTCACTGAGATCGTCGACGCTACAGTGACTCTCGTGCAGAATCCGCAGACGACACTCAAAGAAATTCTGAAGATCGTTAAGGGCCCCGACTTCCCCACGGGCGGATTTATCTATGGGCGCTCAGGGATCGAGCAGGCCTACACGAACGGGCGCGGCCGCTTCCAGATGCGCGCAAAGGCGGCGATCGAGAACCTTACCCAGGGAAGGCAGGCGATTGTCGTTACCGAGATTCCATATCAGGTCAACAAATCTGCGTTGATCAAGCGAATTGCGGAACTGGTAAATGACAAGATCATCGACGACATTTCCGACGTGCGCGACGAATCCGATCGTGACGGCATGCGCATCCTCATAGAACTAAAGCGCGGCGCGGAGTCGCAGATCGTGCTCAACCAGCTGTACAAGCACACATCCATGCAAGAGAGCTTCAGCATGATCTTCCTGGCGGTGGTGAATAACCAGCCACGGGAAATGGGTTTAGTCCAGGCCATCCATCACTTCATCGATCATCGCGTCGACGTCGTGCGGCGCCGTACTGCATACCTCCTGGCGCGCGCGCGGGAACGCGAACACATCCTCGAAGGCTACAAGATCGCGTTAGACAATCTGGACCAAGTCATCAAATTGATTCGAGGATCCGCATCGCGGACCGATGCTCGTGAGGCTCTGCTCGCGGCGAACTTCAAGATTACCGACAGGCAGATCCACTCAACCGGCAAGTTGAGCGCCCGCCAGGCAGACGCGATTCTCGATCTCCAGCTCTACCGACTTACGCGGCTCTCGACCGACGAGATCTTCAACGAGCTCGCCGAGATTCGTGAGCGCATCGCAGAATACGAGAGCATCCTCGCCTCGGAGAAGAAGCTGCGCAACGTGATCGTGAAAGAGCTCGAGGAGATCAAGAAGGAGTACGGCGACGAGCGACGCACCACGATTACGGATGAGGGCGTCGAGATAACGCTGGAAGACTTAGTTGCCGACGAGCAAGTGGCGGTGACTGTCTCTCATTCCGGTTACCTAAAACGTACAGCGCTCTCTACTTATCGCCAGCAGCGGCGCGGCGGCGTGGGTCGCAAGGGCATGAGCACACGCGAAGAGGACTTCGTCGAGCAATTGTTGATCGCGTCCACGCATGCGTACCTGCTCATCTTTACGAGCGCCGGTCGAGTGTACTGGCTCAAGGTGTATGAGGTTCCTGACATTGGGCCTGCCGGCAAGGGCAAGGCCATTGCCAACCTGATCTCATTGCAGCCCGGAGAAACAGTCCGCGCGATTCTCAATGTGCGTGACCTTGAAGAAGAGAATAAATATGTCTTCTTCTCTACTCGCAAAGGCACGGTGAAGAAAGTCCCTCTGAAGGACTTTTCCAATGTCATGTCACGCGGCATTATCGCAATTGGAATCGAGCCGGACGATGAACTGGTTGCCGCCCGCATCACCGACGGGAATAAGATCGTCTTCCTGGCCTCTCATGACGGCATGGCGGTTCGCTTCGAAGAGGCGGATGTGCGCCCAATGGGGCGCCCCGCCTATGGGGTCCGCGGCATGCATCTGGAAGGGAAGGACTACATCGTTGGAATGGCAGTTACAGATCCCCCCGGAGCCAAGAAGGCCGAAGACGGCAAGGAAGGTGGCGCCGACAGCGAAGCGAAGCCGGCACCGTCGCTCATCTTGTCGGTGACGGAAAACGGCTACGGCAAACGCACGGATGCCGAAGAATACCGGCTGATATCCCGAGGCGGCAAGGGTGTAATCAACGTGAAGACCACGGAACGCAACGGAAAAGTGGTGGCGATCATGCAGGTAGAAGAAGATTCCGAATGCATGCTTATCAGCCAGTACGGCAAGATTATCCGTCTTCCCAACGATCAGATCCGAGAGACCGGGCGCAATGCGCAAGGCGTTCGCCTGCTGCACCTCGATCCCGGTGATCGCGTGGCAGCGGCTGTCGTGATTCCGCCTGAGGAAAAGAACGAAAACGGTGGGTTATTGCAGTAATTGGTTTTTGGTTCCCGACCGGCTCATGGCTCTCGCGGCTCTATAACACCTAGTGGCCGCGAAGAGCCACGCCTCGTCAATAACCTACGGCGCGACCGCCGCGCCGGCCATCCGACCAGCCCAGACGCCAGCCAGTGCCTTCCTCGACCATCACGGCATGCACATCTCCCTGCGAACGCAGCTTTGGGTTGATGGTGTCGCCGTATGCACGCAGTTTTTCTGCGACATCAAAAACTAATGCTCCCGGCTCGACATCCACCTCGTCAGGCAAGAATTGATGGTGGATGCGAGGAAACTGTATGGCGTCGCGCAACGACATCTTCGAGTCGATAATGTTCACGATTACTTGAAATACCGTATTGGGAATTGTTGCTGAGCCAGGTGAGCCGAGTGCAAACCAAGGGGAACCGTCGGGATGTAGGACGATTGTCGGCGTCATCGAAGAGATCGGCCGCTTGCCTGGCTTGATCTCACCGCGCTCGCCAGGTTTGTTGCTGAAGGCGCTCATGATGTCATTCATCAGCACGCCGGTTCCGGCGATCATTACCTGTGATCCGTAGAAGTCATTCAGCGTGTATGTGTTGCTGACAATGTTTCCGGCTTCGTCGATGATCGAAAAGTGTGTAGTATCTGCTGACTCGTGACCGCTGGGAGGGGCGGCGGGGACTTCCCGCGACATGGTGGCTGAAGGGGTCGCACGGTCGAGCTGGATGGTCGCGGCAAGGTCGTGCGCGTGGTCTTTGCTCGTGAGCAGATCGAGGGGGACGGTGAAGAACGCAGGATCGGCAGAATACTGTGCGCGATCTTTGAAGGCGCGGCGCATAGACTCGATCATGTGATGGCGCTGTTCGACGGAGCCCTCCATGCCGAGTTGTGATGGAAAGGTTTCAAAGACGTTGAGCATCTCGATCAGAGTGGTTCCGCCGCTCGAAGACGGCGGCATGGAAAGGACTTGATCGCCGCGGAATGTACCTTTCACCGGATCCCGTTCGATGGCTTGATAAGAACGCAGATCCTCATACCGAATAGTCCCGTTGTGAGTGGCCATGTCCTTGTCGATCAACTGCGCAGTCTTTCCTTCGTAGAATTCGCGCCATCCATGTTTCTGAATGCGCTCGATGGTTGCGGCGAGATCGGGCTGTTTTACAAGCTCTCCCTGCTTTAGCGGCTGATCGGAGCTGTGCAGAAAGATCTTCGCCGACTCTGGAAACTGCTTCATCACCGGCGCCTGCAACGCTAGGATGAGCTCCATTCGCTGTGATGCTGGGAAGCCATCCTTTGCCAGCCGGCGAGCCGGCTCCAGTACTTCCTTCCAGGAAAGCTTTCCGAATCGGGAGTGAGCAAGGCCCATTCCCGCGACTGTTCCTGGAACGGCAGAGGCTTTGTAGCCAACTTTGGACTCGAGCCGGTTCGCGAACATGCCGGTGTGAGCCGCACCAGGAGCCATCTCCTTGTAGTCAATGGCGCGCGCCGTGCCATCGGCCATCCGGACAAGCATGTAACCACCGCCGCCGAGATTTCCTGCTTCGGGATGAACCACCGCCAATGCAAACGCGACGGCGACTGCTGCATCCACCGCATTCCCGCCTTTGCGCAAAATCGACAGCCCGGCCTGAGAGGCAAGCTGATTCGCGCTGGCGATCATCGCCTTGGGAGCCCGCTCCGGCTCCTCGATCATCGGTCGCACAGCCTTAAGTTCGAGGCCGCTCTGCGAGACCTCCTGAGGAAGCGCAGCAGTAACTAGCGCGAGAGCAACGCTAACGACGAACAGCCGTCGGAGAGGTTTGCCTTCCAAGGGATGGCTCCTAACTAGAAAGCCCCGCACTAGGCGAGGCTTTCTGCATGACAGTAGTGGTTCGGTTAAGAAACCCCAGCAGTGTACGCTCGGGGCTTCCCGGAATTAGAAATTCAACTTCAGTCCTAACTGCAGCACGCGCATTGGTTCGCCTATCGGGTTCACCGTTGTTGCGCTTGCTACCGCTGCTGTTCCGCAACAAGTTTGGCCAAATACCGAGCTCGTGACCGTCGGTGAGCCGCTGGTCGCGTTGCGAGGATTCTCGAAATTCGGGTGGTTGAGGACGTTGAACGCCTCTGCCCGGAACTGCAGATTGAAGCGCTCCGTTATCTTGAAGTCCTTTAGCAGCCCTGTATCCAGGTTCCAATAGTTTGGTCCCTGCACAGCGTTACGCCCGCTGCCGTTTTGTCCTGGCGCCGGGATGCAGAAGTAAGTTTGCGTGCCGGTAACGTTCTGGCAATTGAGATGTGGATCGTTGAGCGGGCTGGTGATAAAGCCCCCAGTCTGATACATAACAGGTCCAATTGCGCCGGGAACGTTGTAGATTAGCTCCCCGCCGAGATTCTTCGGCCCTACGATCAGGGCAGTGCTGTTATGCCCAGCATTGGAGGTACGCGCTCCGCTGCTGATCGTATATGGTTCCCCGCTCTGATAGAGAAAGATTCCGGTTGTACTCCAGCCGCCGATAATCTGATTGAGCCAGCCCGGTGCACCAGACGCGAATCTCTTTCCCTTACCGAACGGAAATTCATACAACATGTTTGATAGAAACACGTGCTTGTTGTTGAAGTCAGAAAGCGAACGATCCAGAGCGAAATTGTGAATGTCCGTTGGTGTACGGCTAAAGCTGGTAGAGCTCAAGCCGCCTCCGGTTGCAGCTCCGGTTGGATCCACCGACATGTCGTCAATCGATTTGCTGAAGGTGTAGGAGAACCCGAAATCCAGCCCCTGCTCAAACCGCCTACGAACACTGACGAACAATCCGTTGTAGTAGGAATCACCACCAGAGTCCTGGAAGAAGATCTGGTTGAACTGAGCGTTGGGACGGAAGTAGTTAAGCGGGAGTGCTTTCCGCGAAGTGCTGGTCACCGGAAGGTTGTCCATACGCGTGGCAAGGTTGCCGATATTGCCGCGTGTGAAGTCAGTCCTGGACGTATTACTGGTTAGGAAGCTGTTCGTGACTAGTTGCAGCAGCAGCGTTGGTACCTGGCCGCATCCTCCTGATCCGTCGGCCGGGCACCCAGCCAGGACATTCGCGCGGGCGATATTGAAGGAATCGAGGAATCCAGGTTGACTGATCGAGCCCTGGTTCAAATCGTAGGCGCGATAAAGGTGTGTTCCGCGCTTTCCGATGTAGCCCAATTCGGTTACGAAGTGCATAGGAAGTTCACGTTGAACCGTGAGACTCCACTCATGCACCGCGGGGTTCTTTATGTTGGGATCGAAAGCGCCCACATTGGGTGCCGTGGAGAGTGACTGTGCTGGGACCGTCAGCGCCTGAGACGGAGTAGCGGTTGGAAGAGGAATGCTCACCGGAAATCCTTGCGAGATCCTGTTGGAAGTACCTGCCGGGGTCGAGCAGCCCGGGGTAGTGCCTACCACGGCCCCGTCGTTAGTGGTTGTACAACCCTGGAGAAACCCCGGAACCTTGCCGGCGATCGCCGTTACCTGGAAAGTGGAGAGAACGTCAAACAGCAATGCATAACCAGCGCGGACGGCGGTCTTCTGATCGGGCGACCAAGCAATTCCCACTCGCGGAGCCAAGGCCGTCGCATTGTTGTTCTTAAACCATCGATCTGCCTTGGTGAATGTCACAGTTCCCTGCGAACCGTCAGGAAACACGTTCGGTACCAGAGTCGAATTGGCATCGTACGGTGCCGGATTGAACTCCCAACGCACGCCTGCATTCAGGCTGATATCTGGCCGCAGCTTCCACTCGTCCTGAATATATGAGTCGTACTGATGCGCGCGAGTGTACACGGTTGCGTAACGCGGATTTCCGTAAACATTGGTGTTGAAGTTCGCGTAGTAGCTTTGGGTTATCGAGTAGGGAATCCCCGCCAACTCCATAATCGCTTGCTGCAGTCGAGTGATATCGCCGGAATCGGGCGCAGTTGCTTTATCTGTGCCAATCTGGCCAGGAATGTTGGCAAAGCCACTTGAGCGCTTAGTGGCATCGAAGAATGTAGCGGCTGCCAGGGCGTTGCTTCCGAAAAATCCACGACTGTCATTGTGAATATAGAAGCGGAAGTTGATTCCCGCTCGGAAGGTGTGCGCTCCGTGGCTCCACGTTACGTTGTCGACAAACTGCGGCGTAGTAACTGCTCGCTGAGTGTGCGGCGAGATGCAGTTCGGAAAATTGATATTCAGTGACGTGGCGAATAGGCAGGTGTCCGACCACGGTGGAAGCTTGACGGGATCGCCGAAGTTCTTGTTCGATTCGCCAAACGTAAAAGCAAAAGCAAAGCGATTGAAACCTGCGGTAAATTCATTTACCAGAGTAGGCGAAAAAGTGTGGCGATAGCTCACTGCCAGGTTCTTGCCTAACCTGTTGACCTCCCCAAGTGGCGGAAACCCCGGATACACCTGTGGACGAGCATTAATAAAATCACCCTCGGTTGTATTAAAGTGGTTTTGCAAATAGCGCACGAAAATGTTGTTGCTCTCGTTAAACGTATGGTCAACTCGCACCATGTAATGCGGTCCGGCGAACTTGGTGGGCGGGTTCCAACTGAAACCTCCGAGGTTCAGTCCATCGACGGAGTTGCAATTCGTGCAACCAGCGCTCCCTAGCCCGCCGAAAGTGTTGGGCAGCGGAAGACTTTTGATCAATCCCGAAACCGCCGGATCAGCTCCGATTCCCAGCGGGTCATTGCCGGGAGCGAAGATGTTGTAGCTGTCAACACAGTTTCTAAAGCTGTTGGCAGAGCTGCATGTAGGAATTCCAGGCAGCAGGTTGCCATTCGCATCCACCAACGCCTGATCATTTCTACTGAAGCTCTTTCCGTTCACCGTGACAGTACCGCGCACAAAGCGGTATATGCCAGTGCGTGCTGCTTGCGTGTAGACAACTGGCACTCCGCCAAAAGCAGAGGTGATCGGAGCGCTTTGCTTGATTTCATTCCCCTGAAAGCTGCCGAAGAAGAACGTCTTGTTCTTAATGATCGGTCCGCCTACGTCGAAGCCATACTGATTCAGTTTCAAATCGGGTCTAGGTAGATTGTTGAAATTGTTGAACCATTCGTTGGCATTGAATGCTGCATTGCGATTGAAATAATAGACAGCGCCATGCACTTCGTTGGTTCCGCCCTTTGTGGCCACCATGACGTTGGCGCCACTATTACGCCCGTTCTCCGCCGTCGCGCCCAAGGTGATAGTGCGAAATTCCTGGACGTTGTCAGGATTCAGCCGCTGAATGTTGCCTTGCGGGTTGGGCACCGTAGATTCATTCGCGTCGATGCCGTCTACCGTTACGTTGTGCGAACGATCCCGAGAGCCGAAGACATGTGTTCCAGAACCCGCGCCGTTGGCGGTGCGCTGCACGACTCCCGGTTCGAGCGTCAGCAGGCTCAGAGGGTTTCGGCCATTCAGTGGGAGGTTCTTTACCTGATTCTCAGTCACAACATCGCTGATTGCGGCGTTTGCCGTTTCGATGCGCTGATAGGAAGACTCAACCTGAACGACCTGCGTGGCGCCACCTACTTCGAGAGTTGCGTTTACGACCAGTGGCTGGCCTACTGATAGCACGTTGTGCTGGCTGGTGAAGGTACCGAAACCTTCGTGGCTGATGGCCACGCTATAGTTTCCCGTCCTAAGTGATGGAACCGTGTAAGTTCCTGAGCTACTGGTTTTAGCTTCATAGCTAATGCCAGTGTCTTCATTCGTGATCTTCACGGAAGCATCGGGAACCACAGCGCCGGTCTTATCCGTGATCGTTCCCTCAATGCGCGAAGTGCCGACTTGTGCCCAAGTGGCTGTCAGCAGCAGAAAGACAGCGATAAAGCCTGAAATCCATGATCTCATTTCACTTACCCTCGGGAGTTTGCGAGGCTTCCCTAATCGTTTCGGTAGCTGCGCAATTTGTTTTGTAGGGATGGAATTGTTTATGTGAGGGATGATCGTTGTCAATGCAAAATAGCCATCGTGGGACGCGCAGCCACCAGGCAGGGAACAGTAGAAGACAATCACTTCTCACAAACGTTTGCTCTGGTACCATCCAGCACACAATCTAAAGATAAGGGGCTCAATTCTCGTTGCGCATGAGCAATCGTCTCGTTCCTATTTTCAGGCTCGCAATCGCGCTCTTGGCTGTTAGCAGTATCCAAACATATGTCCACGCCGCGGATGCGGGTTCATCTCAGCGCGTGGATCTCCTGATCACGCACGGCAAGCTCTTCGATGGTTCCGGAGGCGAGCCGCGCATTGGCGACATCGGCATCAGGAATGATCGCATCGTATTTATCGGCGACTCAGCGAAGGAAGGAGTCACTTCAACCCGCGTCATCGATGCAACAGGGCTCGATGTCACTCCCGGCTTTATCGACCCCCACACGCACACATTCGACGACCTTACCAACACGCAGCGACATACCAACATTGCATACCTGATGCAAGGCGTGACCACGGTCATCACGGGCAATGACGGATCTAGTCCTCTGCCGATTGGTAGCGCTTTGAAGAAGTGGGATGAACAAGGGATCGGAACCAACGGTGCACTCCTTGTCGGCATGTGTTCCGTTCGACGTCAGGTAATGGGCATGGCCGACGCGGCTCCGAGTGCGGCGCAGCTTGATCAGATGAAAGCGGTCGTTAAGCAAGGAATGAACGATGGAGCGTTTGGGATGTCGGCCGGCCTGTTCTACGCTCCTTGCAGCTTTGCTGCTACTGAGGAAGTGATCGAACTTGCCAAGGTCGCAGCGGAACAACACGGGTACTATGACACGCATATGCGCGACGAGAGCTCGTATTCCATTGGGCTGCTCGGTTCAATTCGGGAAACGATTCGCATCGGGCGGGAGGCGAAGCTTCCGGTCCACATCTCGCATATCAAGGCTCTCGGAACCGACGTTTGGGGACAGAGCACAGAAGCCATCAAGATCATTCGTGAAGCGAAGTCGCAGGGGATCGACGTAACAGCGGATCAGTATCCTTATAGCGCCTCCGGCACGAGTCTTGTGCCTGCGCTGGTTCCACGCTGGGCCGAAGCCGGTGGACGCGAGCAGATGCTCAAGCGCTTTGACGATCCCAACACGCGTCCGCGCCTGCTTACGGAGATGGAGCAGAATCTAAAACGCCGCGGTGGCGCGAAGTCGCTTCTGATCACTTCGTCCGCGGACTCTCGGGCGGCGAACAGAAACCTGCAGCAGATTGCGGATGAGCGGCATGAAGTTCCCTTGGATGCAGCCATTGAGCTGATTAAAGCGGGAACGAATGACGTCGCGTCGTTCAATATGAGCGAAGCCGATATTGAGACCTTCATGAAACAGGATTTCGTCATGACCGGCTCCGATGGATCACCCGGTCATCCGCGCAAATTCGGAACATTCCCAAGAAAGATTCGAGAATATGCGTTGAACAGAAAGGTCGTGACCCTGCCCTTTGCGATTCGTTCGGGTAGCGCCTTGACTGCCGATTCGCTCGGGATTAAGGAGCGCGGGTCATTGCGTGTCGGCTACTTCGCAGACGTGATTGTCTTCGATGAGCGAACTGTCGCCGATCAGGCGACCTACGAGAAGCCGGAAGCACTCGCGAGTGGCATGCGATACGTGATCGTGAACGGAAAGCTCGCAGTGGAAGACGGAAAGTACAACGGGGCGTTGGCTGGAAGAGCGCTGCGGAAGGCCAACTTCTGAGCTGCTTAAGCCCTTAAGCCGATGAAGCCGGAACATGCTTGGCCTCTGATCTACGAGCAAACCTGTCAGCCTGTCATCCTGAGGCCCGGTTCGTTGGCCGAAGGATCTTCCGAGATATTTTGGGCTTAATTGCCGTCTCCTGGCTTTTCGGCCGGAAATCCTCGCAAGAGAGCCGCGAGAGTGCAATTTAAGTCCGATGCCTCTTGGGAGAGCTTCGCCCAAAAAACTCAGGATGACAGACCACGACAATTGAAGAGACTCCGGTTGCGTTCAGCGGCTCAGAAGCTTAGTAGCTAAAATATCTTGAAGTGAATCGTCAGATATCTCTTCGGATTTTCGCGAATCGATTTCACGAGATGACGGCTTTCCACCAGCATTTGATCGGCGTTGTTGTAGAGCGAGGGGTCCTTCAGAAACATGCCTGCACTGCCTTCGCCGGCGTCAAGGCGGGTTGAGATGTGTTCCAGATTGGTCGTAATGCGATCGATCTTTTGCGCGTATTCCTGATCCTTGGCCAGTTTGCCCAGAGTGCCCCGGCCGGCATCGATGTCGGCCATTAGGCCTTTCAACTTTGCGACAGTCTCATTCAGATTGTTATAGAGCTGCTCATCTTTCAGGACCTTGCCCAAGTTCCCCTTTCCGGAATTCACATCGTCCACGATCTTGCTCAGCTTGGTAACCGAATCATTGATCTTGTCGTAAAGTTCGTCCGAGTAGAGGAGCTTCCCAATGCTGCCTTTGCCCGCAGCTATCTGGTTGGTCAACTTCTGTAATTGAGCCACTGTGGCGTTAGCGCGGTCGTACAGTTCAGGATCGTTGATGATCTTTCCGACGGAACCCTTCCCGTTTTGGACTGCGGCCACGATGTCGTCCACCCGGTTCAGGATTACATTCAACTTGTCGATCGTTCCCTGGCTGGACTTGAGAACATCCTGTAAGGCCGGAGTTTCAGTCGTGGGTAGCTCGCCATTGTCCTTTACCATTGCCCCCTTCGCGTGGGAGCTGTCTATGTCGACGAACGTAGCACCAAGCACGCCCGCGGTGGCGAGAGTGGCCCTCGAGTCGACGCGGAGATCAGGACGCGCCTGCGCGGTGACCTTCATCGTAACTTCCACGGGAGTGAGCGGGCGCTCGCGAATGATGTGAATGGTATCCACGTTCCCGATGTCCACGCCAGAGAGGCGCACTGGAGCTCCTTTTACCAGGCCGGCCGCATTTTCAAAGTAGGAGCGAAGACGAAGCTTGCGGCTGAACGGACTGACTGTCCCGCTCATGAAGAAGATCAGTACGAAGAGGGTGATAGTGGCAACCAGGACCGTGATACCAACGCGTAGCTGTGACCACTTCACCTGCTGCTGGCTGGGCACCGATCCTCCCGCGGAGAGCTGGACAACTCCCTGCTGCTGTTGGGAATGACCTTCGAATATAGCAAACGGGACTGGGGGAGTCAGCAAATACGCAGCGAGCGGTGAGGGGAGTGCGTCAACGTGCCGGATTAGAACATCTAGTCAATCGGAGCAAGACGTGGATCCGGGCGCCACCGCCCGGGTTTTGACTGTCGGCATTGCAAATGACGTATTTAGAAAAAAGAAGCTTCTAGAGCCAGGTGTTTTTTGTGTTTTATACACGAACACCCGGGCGAGGGCGCCGGGATCCACGTTTCGTTGTTTCCGCGCTCGTTGGAGATTCAGGCAAGGTAGAATAACCAAGCGCGCCCTTAGCTCAGTTGGATAGAGCGGCTGGCTTCGAACCAGTAGGTCGGGAGTTCGAATCTCTCAGGGCGCGCCAGTTTTTTGAGTGTCCGGCCCGTCTCCGGCCGGACAGAGCCTCTATACCCCTCCGGGTCGGCTTTCCCAGATCACCGACCGGTCAATGCTCGCGATGGTTGGACGTCCTGTCAGTGCCATCGCCATCTTGAACTCGCGCTGCAAAATGTCCACGACTCGTGCGACTCCATCCGCGCCCGCAACCCCAAGCCCATAGACATAGGGTCGTCCAATCAAGACTGCGTTTGCGCCGAAAGCCAAAGCCTTCAGAACATCTGTTCCACGTCGGATGCCTCCATCAACCAGGACAGGTACACGCCCCGAAACTTGTTCCACAATCAGAGGTAGGGCTTCAATCGTCGGCGGCACAGTGTCAAGGTTGCGTGCGCCATGATTCGACACGATGAGTCCCGACGCTCCGCTTTTCAAAGCATGGTTAGCGTCATCGGGGTTCAACACTCCCTTGAGCAGCAAGGGAATCTTTGCGAAGCTTCTAAGCCATTCAACATCTTTCCACGCCAGTGAAGGGTCCGTGATCGCGTTGTAGATACTGTTGCCCAACGCGAGGTGTCCTGTTCCGCTCTTTGCGACATCGACGCCATCTACTTTGAGACCGCGGAGGTTCGGCAGTTCGAAACCTTTGGGTAGGCGAAAGTCAGCGCGATCCTCACGATTCCTGGCTCCGGCCACCGGCGTGTCCACCGTGAGACATAACGCCCGACAGCCAGCGGCTTCGGCGCGCTGTACAAGCTCGCGTGTGAAGCCACGGTCGCGTTGCACATAAAGCTGAAACCACAGAGGCCCTTTGGCGGATCGCGCAACGTCCTCGACCGCGGTCGTCGAACTAGTGCTCAAGACCATCGTCGCAGCCGCCGTACTTGCGCCCCGTGCGGTGGCAATTTCGCCTTCGGGATGTGCCAATTTTTGGTACGCCGTTGGTGCAAGGAGGATCGGGAAAGCGTGCTCGTGCCCAAAGAGTGTGACTCGTGTGTCGAGCGCTGAAACGTCTACGAGTACGCGAGGCTTGAGGCGCATGCGCTGGTATGCTTCGACATTCCAGCGCATGGTCAGCTCATCGGCGGCGGCGCCGTTGTAAAACTCCCAAAACATTTTGGGAATGTGCTGCCTGGCAGCCGTCTCATAATCAGCAAGGCACGCTAGTCGTGTCCCCGGGGGGATTTCATCGACACGGGTCTCCTGCTTGCCATTGGTGGTATTGGGAGCTGGATCCTGAAGCTTTTGGGCGGACTGGCCCAACGCTGCGCCGCTAGCGAGCACCCCCGCGGAAAGCAGTGCCTCTCTGCGCGTGAAACGCATAGACCACCTCGTTCGACTGAAGGAGCGCGATTATATCTCCCAGCGAGGTCGTGGTTCTAAAATCGCCTCTCAGGTCGCGCCAGAGTTCTTCGGAGGTCGGTGGCACGAATCCATACCAAAGGCGCATCGGCTCATACTTCTCCAGGCACATCTTTAGCCGCTGTTCCGTTGTTATGCGCGGAAGATTTCGCCTGAATCGCGGCAGCTTCTGGACTGGTATCGAAGGGCATCTGAGGGTTCCACTCTAGCCTCAGGCGCAGCGAGGCACAAGACAGGCTTTCCGATGCGCGCGCCCGTCAGGCAGCTGGCACATTACAACTTTGTTAATGCAGTATTAACTTCCTAAAGTTCAAAGCTCCGGCTAAAGTGACACGCCAGCATGTGACTCTGCGCACAGGAGAACTCAACGATGGGAGCAGCCCCAAACGTCTCAAGACCAGGTAGCGTGGCGGCCGAGTTTAATCCGTGGAAGGTCATCTCCGCTTCGGCCGTGGGCACCATGATCGAGTGGTATGACTTTTACATCTTCGGCAGTCTGACGACAATCTTGGCGCCCGTCTTCTATGGCGGCAACAACACATTTGCCTATCTTGCCTACTTGGCGACGTTTGCTGTCGGATTCGTTGTTCGTCCCTTTGGTGCTCTGTTCTTTGGCCGCATTGGCGATCTGGTCGGACGTAAGTACGCTTTTCTCGTAACCCTCTCGATCATGGGAGGCATGACCTTTTTGATTGGGTGTCTTCCCGGCTACAAGACCGCGGGTTGGTTCACGCCGATTGTCTTGATTGCCATCCGCGTACTGCAAGGCCTTGCCTTAGGTGGCGAGTATGGGGGAGCCGTTATTTACGTCGCCGAACACGTTGCCGACGAGAAGCGCGGCTTTTATACGAGCTTCATTCAAATCACGGCCACGCTGGGACTTTTTCTGTCCTTAACCGTGATCCTGGCAACGCAAGCGTCTATGAGTCGGGAAGCATTTGCTGCCTGGGGATGGCGCATTCCGTTCCTGATCTCGATCGTGCTCGTGGCCATCTCGCTGTATATCCGATTGAAGATGCGCGAGTCGCCAATCTTCACCCAAATCAAAAGCTCGGGAATGTCCTCGATCGCTCCACTCACGGAATCCTTCACTCAATGGGGCAATCTGAAGCGGGTGTTGATCACCTTGTTTGGAGCCACGGCCGGACAAGGGGTCGTCTGGTATGCAGGACAGTTCTACGCGCTCTTCTACCTGCAGAGCATCCTGAAGGTAAACCCGAAGACAGCCAATATCATTATTGCCACCGCACTTCTGCTTTCTCTGCCCTTCTTCACTGTTTTCGGCGCACTCTCCGACCGGATTGGCAGAAAGAAGATCATCATGGCCGGCTGCCTGCTTGCCGTGATTACCTACTATCCCATCTACCATGCCATGCAGGGCGCCGTTGGAAATAACGTCGTAAGCGTGAGCTCGACGATCAACAAGGTAACAGGCGCCACACAGCTGACGCCCCTCACACCCGACGCCACGGGGAAGCTCGTGCCAGCTCCGGAAGCAAAGAGCCCGAACTTCGCCATGCTGGTATTCCTGGTCTGGATTCAGGTGATTTACGTGTGCATGGTTTATGGACCAATCGCAGCGTATCTCGTAGAAGCCTTTCCGGCGAAAATTCGCTATACCTCGTTGTCATTGCCGTATCACATCGGGAATGGCGTCTTTGGAGGACTGCTGCCGCTCATTGGTCTGTGGAGTTGCGCCGCTACCCACAACATCTATGCCGGCCTGTGGTACCCGATGACGGTGGCGGCGATTACGTTCGTCGTGGGCTCATTGCTACTGAAGGAGACGAAGCACGTCCTGATTTGGGACGAAGTAGCTCCGGCAGTCAGCAGGAGCGCCCGCTAGAGCCGCATAGGTCGCAGGATTTAGGTCCGGAAGTCACATTTTCATACACAAAAAAGCCCACCCTTTCCGGGTGGGCTTTTTTAGCAAACAGCAGGTTAGAAGTTGAACTTCATCGCCAACTGGACCAAGCGGGGATCGCGTGTGCTGTTGACTTGGTTGAAGAAAGTTGACGAGAAGTTTGTTCCCGTAGTCGCGCCATTGTTGCAGCAGATCGGGTTGGTATGGTTGAAAGTATTGAACGACTCCAACCGGAACTGACCGGTAAAGCGCTCGGTGAACTTTATGTTTTTGAACAGAGACAAATCCGTCTTCCAGAATCCGGGTGCACGGATCGCACCAGGACGCTCGGTAGGTGTGGTGGTCTGTCCCGCTGGCGCAGGTTGGAAAGCAGCCGCATTGAACCAATTGGTGAACGAGTGTTGGGCTCCCGAATTGGGATCGCCCACCTGATTCACACGGCAGCCGATCGGAGTGGTGCCGAAGCAGGCTGAACCGATTGCATCGAAGCAGTTCGTACCTGTTCCGGCGTTGCAGCCGCTGTTGCCGATGATGGCGGTGACCGGAAGACCGCTTTGGAAGGTTTGTACGCCAGAGACCTCCCATCCACCCAGCAGATGGCCGACAGCTCCATGCTGGTCGCGCATCCATGGCAGTTCCCAGACGAAGTTCGCGGTTGCCACGTTGCGGCGATCAGCGACTGTAGGACCGTAATTATTCCGAAGGTCGGTTGGTGTTTGAGGAAGGTTGTAGCCGCCGGTTGAGCGGTCGCCAGGATCGGTAGTCAAGCCGTGCGACCAGGTATAGGAAAAATTCACGTATGTGTTGCCTGCGAACTTGCGCTGTACCTGCGTTTGGAGTGAGTGATAGTTCGAAGTGTAGATGTCCAAGAATCCAGTCTCCGGGCCGTAGCCTGTGAACGGCCGAACTACGTTCAGCTTGGTGGTATTGCCTGAACCATTCACGCAAGGCTGAGAGGTCGGACACCCGGTGGAAATGTCTACTCCGTTACCCGCAACCGCAGTGGGACCGGCAAAGCAAGGACTAGCAGTTGTGCACTTCAAATATGCTGCAGGCGCTGGTTGGTTCGGATCGATGATGCCCGGCAGGTGGATACCGTTATTGCCGTAGTAGCCGATATCGACAAACCAGTTCCCCGGAAGTTGGCGCTGAACATCCAAACTCCATTGCTGCGAGTATGGCGATTGGTAGTCGATGGGCATGCGGGCGTTGATGGACGGTGGCGTTTGCGTTTGGGCAACGGTAGTAGTTCCTACTGGACTCGTTAGCGTACTGCGAGTGATGCTCAGGTTCTGTAAGAAACCTGGGTTCAAGCCGACGTTTAGCTCGGCGTTACCGAACTCGAGGCCGTTGTCGTAGAACATGCCATACCCAAAGCGGACCGAGGTCTTGCCGTCACCGTAAGGATCCCAAGCAATTCCAATACGGGGAGCGATCGCGCGATTGAACTCCTTGCCAACCTTGCTTCCAAATGGAGACTTAGTACCGGTAAAGCCGCTGAAGGTCGGTGGATTCGCATAAATGAATCCGTTTAGCGGGGTGTAGTTGGGGTTGCAAGCGCTGCTGGTTGGAATGCCATTCGTTAGCTTTACATCATTCACTCCAGTCGACGTAATGCAAGGCGCCTTGCTCGGATCGTAGAACGCCGGATCGAAGTTGCTTAAGCGACTGGTGCCGTTCGCACCGCTGGCGTCGGTGGGCTGGCGGAAGAAAGAGTGCCGCACACCGTAAGTCACGGTCACATTCGGTCGAACTCGCCAAGTATCCTGAGCAAAGTATTCGAACTGATTGTCGAAGATGTTGGCAGTGACGTCCAGGTTAGCTTGCGAGAAGCTGCTGAGCTGGCCGAGCAGGAAGTTGGCCCATGATTGCTCGGCCCCAAAGGGGCACGTTCCACCGGCTGCGGCTGTGCCGGTGCAGACAGCTGAGCCGTTGAAACTGGTGGTTGCCGTTGGCGCGTTGGCGGTATCAAAGGAGTACGCGCCATTGTTCGATCCGCTGAGTTGGTTCTCGTGCTTGTTGTAGTGATAGAAGATCCCGCCGAAGCGCATCGTGTGCTTTCCGATGACCTTCGTCGCGTTGCCGTAGTAGCTGTGATTGACGTTAAAGTCGTTGTACGGCGCGGTTGGCGAAAGGCCGCTACTGATGCCCGAAACAGTCAACCCCGGTACACGACCGAGGAGATTCGCAAAGGGCAGGCTATTTCCCACCGCAGATTTGATATCGGGTGACTTATCGAAGTTAATCGCACCGACTGCCGTGTTAATCAAAGCTCCGTATGAGTAGCGATATCCGCCGTCGATAAGAAAAGTCGGCGTCAGCGTGAGTGTGGCAGCAAGGCTGTATTGATGGCCAGGGGAGTTGGTCGAGGTGGTGGCGATATTGTCGAGTGGCATGTTCAAGAACAGCCCGCCCGCCTCCCTTGTTGGATTAACGTCGTGAAGATACTTGCCGTTGACTGTCAGCTTCGAGCTAAAGATGTGGTCAACTTTGATCATGTCTTCGCGGAAGTTAAAGATTCCCCGAAGCGCAGAAATGTTGTTGAACGGATTTGCCGCCGTCGGCGAGTTAGGCTGCGGATAGAGAGAAAAAATGTCCTTTACATAGGCCGCTGCAATCGGATCCCAGGAAGACGTCGGAATAGAATTACCGTATGCTTGGCAGGCGCCAGCGGATCCGCCAGAATTAGCAAACTTCGTGCACACAGTATGCTGGAATTGGCCGCTCAACATGCTGGCATAGGGCACGCTGGCGGTCGGGTTCGAGTAAGTCACAATTCGACGGGCTTCGTCAGAGAAAAAGAAAAAGGTCTTATCCTTCTGTTCGTAAACCTTGGGGATCCAGACAGGTCCGCCGAAGGTACCGCCGAAGTCGTTGTAACGCAGTTTTGGGCGGGGGACTATGGGGTTCGCACGTTTATTGAAGAAGGCATTCGCGTTGAGCACGTCATTGCGGAAGAACTCATACACGCCACCGTGGAAACTGCTGGTACCGGAGCGCGTGAGAACATTAACCTGGGCACCAGCGGAACGACCCGACTCGGCGTCGTAGACTCCGCGTACGACGCGGAACTCAGCAATAGCGTCGACGCTCGGGAACGACAGCAAGGTCAGATTGGAGCCGCGATCAAGGTTGTCGGCACCGTCCACAAGCCAGTTATTCTCTTCACGGCGGTTTCCGTTCACCTGGATGCTCGCTAAATTCGTGCCGAGGGGAGCTGTTGCGCCAGGAAAAAGTTGATCCGAATTCCCGGAGTTCGACGTGCCAGGCACCAGCGAAACCAATTCCATGTAGTTCCGGCTCGTCATTGCGAGCTCGCGAATCTGAGTGCCGTTCACTACTCCGGTGGCCACCGCACTCTCCAGATTTACTTGTGTTGCTGACGCTTCAACTGTGACCTTTTGACTCTCGGAGCCAACCTGCAAAGTGGCAACAACGTTGAGCTTATCGCTTACGTTTAGGGTCAAACCGGTTTGCGAGTAGGTTTGAAAGTTCGGTACTTGTACGGTTATCGAGTAGTGCCCGATCGGTAAAGAAGGAAAAGAGAACTCACCGGCGCCACCTGAGTTAACGGTACGCGCTGTAACGCCTTTGTCCGTGTCCGTGAGTGTAACTTTCGCGTTGGGAATGACCGCGCCACTTTGGTCCTTGACGATTCCCGAGATAGATCCTGTGTTTTCTTGTGCCAATGCCGCACATACCAGCCAGCTGCACAGTGCGGCTATGAGTCCAAAACGGAACAACACACGCATCTTGCTCCTCCGAAGAGTGGAATTTTTGGGATAGCAGGCCTCGCGATTGCGGTCCCGCGAGATTTTCGAGCCGTCGAATGCTAAGTGGGATCGATTGACGTTGTCAAACTTTAATAAACTGCTAAGTGCTTATTTTGTAAATGAGTAGGAGACTATCCGGTACCAGGCCTAGTGCGCCGTTTTCCACAGACTCGATACCGCGAGCGCAGAACCCAAGCTTACGCTTATTTTGGTGGCTGCCTGGATTCGCGAAACCTGGCATTCCCGGATTAAACTACTTGCGGTGAGTGACCGGGCGAAGCTGATACTACTGGCAATAGTCCTTGCCGGCGATTTTGTATGTGTTGATTCCCCCCTCCCCGAACTGGCGGCCACCAGCACCCTGAAGTTTCCTGCCTTTCCTTTGATCTTGGTTTTCATTCTCTTATCCCCCACCGGCAGTTCTCAAGTGACCCGGCTCGTTGGCGATGGCAGCTGGCCCGATTGGAACATTTTGTTGACGCGAATCTGCGTCAGACTCTGCTAGTCTGTCAGGCGTTCCAGTTCCTAGCCGATTGATTTTTCTTTATATTGGTGTGCTTCGGATTTGTCGTCACGGAGTTGGCCTGAAGTGAGGTTCGGAGGTTCTGATGGGGCACTGGAAAGACATCATGCTGCGGGGAGCGGTGATTCCTCTCCAACAGATGGCGATGTTCCGCGAGCAAGTTGCGGTACTTCGCGGTTCTCTGAGTAGCGAAGACCGGGCCCGGCACGAGCTGGTCCGCTTCGGTGCCCTGCTGCATGAGAATGGTTTTGTTGCCGCGACAGATGGCAATCTGTCGGTTCGACTCGAGCAAGGCCGCGTGATGATCACTCCGTCGGGCTTCAGCAAAGGCATGATGCAGCCCGAGGACATGGTCGTTGTCGATCTCGCCGGCGGAAAACTGGAAGGCAGTCACAATGCCTCCAGCGAAGTCGAGATGCACCTTGCCATCTATCAGGAACGGCGCGATGTGGACGCCGTTGTTCATGCTCATCCATGTACGGCGACCGCCTTCGCCTGCAGCGGGATCTCCTTAGAAGAACCTATTTGTGCCGAAGTCGTCATGACGCTGGGCAAAGTTCCTCTGGCTCCCTACGCAACCACGGGCACGCCTGAGTTGACTCAAAGCATTCGTCCGTTTATTCGCGATCATCAGGCGATTCTGCTGGCAAATCATGGGGTGGTGACATACGGCGAAGACTTGCTCACGGCATATTTGAGGATGGAAGCGGTCGAGCACTTTGCCAAAGTCACATTGGCGGCGCGCCAGATTGGCGCTCCGCAAGTGCTGAACCCGGTTCAGCTCGAAGCGTTAGAACACGCCCGGCGGAGATATGTGGACCGTCGTCCCACAAAGTTCGACCGTCCCCCACTCGCTTTGGAAACCCTTTGGCCTCAGCTGGCGCGAAGGAACTAGTCAATTGCCCCCGGCTGGGGGGAAAAAAGGTCGACATACAGTCCACTGCCTGTCCGGAACAGATTCGCTGATAATTCGCTGTTATTCCCTGTTCCGAAAAGAGCTTTTTGAGTTTCGGGCAGAATTCGATAACCTTTCGGTGATTTCGGAAAAATTCGCTGTTAATTTCGCTGTTCCTCCGTCTTTGTCGTGGATTCTTGGCAGCCTACAGGGCAGATTAGGATCCCAGGGCAGCTAATTTCTTGCCTCCACCCAGCGTCCTTCAGCCGTAGTTGTAATCGAGGACGCCTCATGCGCCGCCATCTCATTCTTGCCACAGTTTTCTTTGGAAGCTGTTTCTTCGGAAGTCTATGCGCTCAAACGCAGCTCACCGCCGATCAAATCATGGAGCGCGTCGCTGCGAACCAGGATCGTGCCGAAGAGCTGCGGAGACAGTATGTCTACAAGCAGCACATTCATGTAGCCAGCCGCAAAACCAACGGCAAGCTCATGCGAGAGGAAAATGCCGACTATGACGTCTTCCCGAGCGAGCAGGGCTCCACAAAGAAATTGAAACAACTGCTCGGCAGGTATTGGCACAAGAACGGCTATGTCGAGTATTCCGGCGAAGCGGAACCCGATGACCTTATCGATGGAGAAATCGTCTCTGACTTCCGCGACGACCTCGCGAATGAGAAGCGCTCGAAGGATGGACTCGCAGCCAATCTGTTTCCACTGACGTCGAGGGAGCAGAAGCAGTATCGATTCAAACAGCTAGCCGATCAGAAGCTGAACGGGCGGGATGTCTACCGCATTGGCTTCGAGCCCAAAGATAACAGCGATTCCGCTTGGGCAGGTGAAGCCTTTATCGACACCGAGGATTTTCAGCCGGTGATGGTGTTTACCAAGCTATCGCGGAAAATCCCGCTTCTGATTCGCACTGCCCTTGGCACCGACGTCCCGGGTGTCGGATTTAGCGTGACTTACAAACGGCAACCGGATGGCATCTGGTTTCCAGCCAGTTTCGGTACTGAATTCCGGCTGAAGGCGCTGTTCTTCATCAATCGGAATATAACGGTCTCGCTGCTGAACAGCGACTTCGAGCACACACACGTTGATTCGATGATTCACTACGGAAAGGAGAGCCAATAGTCGATGAGACCAAATCAGGATTCAGAAAGAATAACCGGTCAGATTTGCCGATATAGCTCTTCCTGCGAAACCCATCTTCCATTGAGCTGCGGAGCGCATCCAGTGGGACTGCTCCTACCTCCACGAGTCCTTGGGAAACGGGCAGCGTGTCGTCGAAGACAGCATCGTTCGTGAAGTTGCGCGTAGAAAAGCTGTTGAGCCACCTCAGCTCACACGGCTTGCCCTGGCCGTTGGTCTCGTACTCGACTCGGATTCTGCGGGAGAACACGAGAGAAGCAAGAGACGACCCACGTGACACAGAATTTTTTATATCCCTTTGGGTCATTCGAAATCCGTGTGATCCGTCAAATCCGTGTGGTGTTTCTAGAAGGAATTCACAATCGGCAGATTAACAGCTCTCTCTCATAAACCAGCTCGGGAGGCAGATGAGAGTGCAATAGGATGAACAGCTCTTCGTGTCCAATCACTTCTGATTTCCATGCAGTACGGTCGACCGCCTGCAGCTCTTCGAATTTCTCTTTGGGAAAGTCAAGAGCCTTCCACTCGATGTCTTCATATCGCGGCACCCAGCCGATGGGAGTCTCGCGGCCGAACACACGTCCATTCACGCGATCGACGATCCACTTCAGTACGCGCATGTTCTCGCGGTATCCGGGCCACAGGAAGTTCCCATTCTGGTCTTTGCGGAACCAATTTACGTGAAAAATGCGCGGCGTTACGCTGAGGTGCCGCTGCATCTTGAGCCAGTGCCGGAAGTAATCGCCCATGTGATACCCGCAGAATGGGAGCATCGCCATGGGATCGCGGCGAACTTTGCCGATTGTGCCGGCTGCAGCAGCCGTCATCTCCGATCCCATCGTGGCGCCGGCATAGACTCCGGAGCTCCAATTGAAAGCCTGGTAGACGAGCGGCATAACGGTACCACGGCGGCCGCCGAAGATGATGGCGCTGATTGGCACGCCATGAGGGTCTTCCCACATTGGATCGATTGTCGGACACTGCGATGCCGGTGCTGTGAAGCGCGCATTCGGATGGGCTGCCTTCGCGCCGGTTTGCTTGGCGATCTCCGGAGACCAGCGATTCCCTTGCCAGTCCAGACACTCGGCGGGCGGCTCTTTCGTCATACCTTCCCACCAAACGCCGCCATCCGGCGTAAGCGCGACATTGGTGAAGATAGTATTGCGCGATAGCGTCGCCATCGCATTGGGATTCGTATCCCAGGAAGTTCCGGGAGCTACACCGAAGAATCCCGCTTCGGGATTGATAGCGCGCAGCTGCCCCTTTTCGTCAGGACGAATCCAGGCAATGTCATCGCCTACCGTCCAAACCTTCCAGTCCTCGAAGCCCTTAGGCGGGACCAGCATTGCGAAATTGGTTTTTCCGCAGGCGCTGGGGAAGGCCGCGGCTACGTAGGTTTTCTCTCCCTGCGGAGACTCCACGCCGAGGATGAGCATGTGCTCCGCCATCCAGCCCTCGTCGCGGGCAATGGTCGATGCGATGCGGAGCGCAAAGCACTTCTTTCCCAGCAGAGCATTCCCGCCGTATCCGGACCCAAACGACCAGATTTCGCGGCTCTCGGGGAAATGCACAATGTACTTTTCTTTGTTGCAGGGCCAAGGAACATCTTTCTGTCCCGGAGGCAGCGGCACGCCTACGCTGTGCATGCACGGAACCACGCGCTTCACGTCCTTGTCGATCTCGCGAAAGACGGGGAGCCCGATGCGCGTCATAATTCGCATGCTCACGACCACGTAGGCCGAATCAGTGAGCTGGACACCGATCTGCGACATCGGCGAATCGATCGGCCCCATGCAGAAGGGCAGGACGTACATGGTGCGTCCGCGCATGCAGCCGTCGAACAGGCCTTTCAGCTTGCGCCGCATCGAGAAGGGCTCTTCCCAATTGTTGGTGGGACCGGCGCCGTCTTTGGAGAAAGAACTGATGAAGGTGCGATCTTCGACTCTGGCAACATCGTTTGCGTCGGAGCGCGCGTAGTAACAGCCGGGCCAGAGTTTCTCATTCAGCTTTACGAAGGTCCCTTTTCCTACCAACTCCGAGCAAAGCCGTTCATACTCCTCCTGGGAACCATCTACCCAGTGAATGCTTATAGGCTGGGTCAGCTCCGCCATCTTCTCTACCCAGCGAATCAAGTGTTTGTTGGTGGTTAAAGGTTGTGTTCGGTCGATCGTCTGCGCAATGGCCATGTCTTGATAACGTCCTGAATTCTACGATTATAAATAGATAGATGAATGTGGCGTCCGATTGGACCGGCTGCAGGGCTGGCCGGAGCCGCATACCCGGACGGGGCGAAAGCAGGGTCTATCAAATCCCGAGGGCATCTAATCGGTAAACCTCGTGTTTTCTGAATATATGGGTCCGAATGGTCGACGGCAGGCGATGACGACCCCATCTTCCTCACGGCAGCGCTTCATCCTGTGGCTGGCGGTTCTGCTCGTTACTTCGGCGTTCCCGCAGATGCAGGAGCGGGAAGACGGACCTCTGGATTCGTCTCTGCCAGAAGGAGTTACCGTCCGTTCGATCATCAGTCAATTTGCCGCCAAGGAAGAAATCTACAAGCAGGCCCGCGAGCACTACACATATCGCCAGGTCGTCAGGATGCAGACGCTTGATGATCGAGGCTCTCCGGACGGAGAGTACGACGACACCTTCGATGTCACAGTCAACGATCAAGGCGAGAGGGTGACCAAGCAGGTTTCACGGCCGCGCAATACCCTCAAACGCATCAGCGTCACGCCAGAAGACATTGACGACATCCGCAACCGTTTACCCTTCGTGCTGACCACCGAGGAAATTCCTGATTACAACATCCGGTACCGCGGCCAGCAGAATACGAGCAGCACACACGCGTATGTGTTCGACATCTCGCCGAAGGCGATGGAGGAGGGCAGGCGTTACTTCGAAGGACGCATCTGGGTCGACTCGAACCAGTATCAGATCGTGAAGAGCGCTGGAAAAGCAGTGCCCGACATTTACAACCAGAACGGAGAAAATCTCTTTCCCAGCTTTACTACCTACCGCGAACTAGTGGATGGAAAGTATTGGTTCCCTTCGTACACGAAGTCGGACGACTATCTGCATTTCAGCACGGACTCGATCCACATAATAGAGACGGTGGACTACATCAACTACAAGCGCTTCGGCGCGGAGTCGCGCATCATTTTCGACGGAAAGCAAGTTGGCTCCGATGCGACTCAGCAATCTCGCGATCAGCATGGAAGCGCTAACCAGCAGCGGTCTGGGCAAGGGCAATACCCCGGCCAGAATAACCGGCAGCAAAACAATGAACCACCTGCCAATCAGCAGCCATCTTCTCCGCAACGTTCGCGAGCACCGCAACAGCCGGTTAATCCTCCGCCTCAGCCTGTGCAATACGTGCAGCAGGCTCTGATCTCGCTGGAGCAGGAAATTTCGGATGTGATCACGAAACGCGATGTCTCAATTCTCAATCGCATCCTTACAGACGACTACCAGCTCATCAGCGCTAATGGCGACTCGGAGAGCAAGTTCGACTTCCTCAGCGACGTTCAAAAAGGCCGCGGCGGAACTTTCGGCCCGCCTGAAAACATGCAAGTTCAAGTCAATGGCGATCGGGCGATTGTGACCGGCGAACGCGCAGAGTCGATTCCAACCGATCGCAACCGAATGCAGACGGCGCGTGTCCGCTTCACCGATGCTTTTGTTCGGCGGGCGGGAGAATGGTTCCTGACACAGACAAAAGAAGCCGCAGCACACAGGTAGCTTGGAGGACGTGGATGTGGGAGCCCTCGCCCGGGTTCAGCTTGTGCCGCTCCAACTATCTTGTCTGAAGTGGTTCTCAGTGATTCAACCTCTACGAAATTCAGGCAAACACCCGGGGGAGGGCACCGGGATCCACGTTTATCCTGCCTACAAGACGCATCTAAGTTTCAGGTATGGAACGCTGGGAACAATACGAGATCTGGAAGCTGATCCCGGGAAATTCGCGATGGGAGCTTGCAGCCGCGTTTCGCGATTTTGATGTTGCCTCGGCTGTCGCGAAACAGCGTGAGTACGGACTTCGGTTGGTTCGTGCGGTCTACGACGGCAACAAGCTGGCAGAGCATCATGTGATCGCGGAAATCGGCCGGACTCGACAGACCGCCTGAACGAAATTTTCCGCTGAACTCAGTCTCCTAATTGCGTTGCCAGGAATTTCGCTTTACTATCGCCCCTGAGTGCCCGCCGCAAAGACCACTTCAGAGATGCGTGAGCGAGTCGTCTCAGCCGGAATGGTGGACGACGATGCGTCGTTTGAATTGAAGCTTCGGCCACGAAGGCTTCACGAATTCATCGGACAAAAGAAAGTAAAAGACAATCTCGCGGTCGCCATTCAAGCCGCCAAGTCTCGGGGTGAAGCTCTCGATCATGTCTTGCTTTATGGTCCCCCAGGACTGGGCAAGACCACCCTGGCGACGATCATCGCGAACGAGATGGGAGTCGATTATCAGCAGACCTCGGGTCCGGCCTTGCAGATCAAAGGCGACCTCACTGCGATTCTTACGAACGTCCGCGAGAAGCAGATTCTCTTCTTCGACGAAGTTCATCGCTTGCAGCCTGCATTGGAAGAAATCCTGTATTCGGCGCTCGAGGATTACAAGCTGGATATCATCGTCGGTCAGGGGCCATCAGCGCGCACCCATACTTTGGACGTAAAGCCCTTTACCTTCGTTGCAGCAACAACGCGGGCCGGCCTTCTCTCTGCACCATTGCGCTCGCGCTTTGGCATCGTGCTGCGCCTCGAGTTTTATTCGGATGAAGACCTCAGGATCATCGTCACGCGCTCGGCAGAGATTCTCGATGTTGAGATCGACGAGGAGGGCGCGCTGGAGATTGCGAGCCGCGCACGCGGTACACCGCGAATCGCGAACCGGCTGCTGAGACGATGTCGCGATTACGCTCAAGTGCGGGGAGCCGGTCATATCGACCGACCGACCGCACAGGCGGCACTCCAGATGCTCGAAGTTGATAAGCATGGCTTCGATGAGATGGATCGCCGGCTGATGCTTGCGATCATCGAAAAGTATCAAGGCGGTCCAGTCGGGCTCAATACACTGGCTGCGGCCTTGGCTGAAGAAGCTGACGCGATCGAAGATATCTATGAACCCTTCCTCATCCAGATAGGATTCTTGGATCGTACTCCACGTGGTCGAGTCGCCACACAGTTGGCATATGACCATTTCGGGATCGCGGCACCTCGCAGACAGGCTGGACTGTTTTGAGTTCATTCATGAGATTGCCTGTCTTCCTGCTTCACAATTTAACATTCGCTAAATGCTAAGGCCGTCATCCTGAGCCTCTGTTGGCGAAGGATCTCCCGTGATGATGCGAACTGAAATGCAGTAGCGCGGCTTTTCGGCCCATTGATCGTAGGCCGAAATGCCGGGACAGCGCGACGATATCTAAGACATTCCCGGTACATCGCCAAAGGGAAGCTCAGGATGACAAACTTAGGAACCTGGGCAAGGTAGCCAAGCCATCAGGCGATCTCCGCATCCACCTTCTTCCTCGTCTTTCCTGCTAGACTTTTCTCTTCGTTGCATGAGCAGAAAACTCTTCGGTACTGATGGAATTCGCGGAGTTGCCGGCGAATTCCCCCTCGATGGCGGCACGGTTTTCGCCATCGGACGGGCACTTGGACATCACATGTCGCGCGGGGGTCGGCGGCCCCGCGTTGTGATTGGCCAAGACACGCGTGAGTCCAGCGCATGGATCGCAGACGCGGTAGCTGCCGGCCTTGCCTCCTGGACGACTGAAGTTTCTTCCGCGGGAGTCATCACGACTCCAGGCATCGCTTTCCTCGCTCGCGAGCTGGGTTTCGAGGCTGGCGTTGTTATTTCCGCCTCGCACAATCCATGGACTGATAACGGCATCAAGGTATTTGGCGGCGATGGCTATAAGCTCTCCGACGAAATCGAACTCTCCATCGAAAAGGAGATCTTCCGTCTGATTGAGGATGGTGAAGACGTTCCAGATGCTCGTCCACAAGTTTTCCCAACCATGCCGGGAGATCACGATCTGCGCGAGCGCTATGAGACTTGGCTCAAGTCTCGTGTCCCAACTCCAAAGATTCGAGGAAAGATAGTCGTTGACTGTGCCAATGGAGCTGCAAGTCCTTGTGCTCCCGAGTTGTTCCGCATGCTTGGACTCGATGTTGAGTTCATTCATTACCATCCCAACGGCAAGAACATTAACGACCATTGCGGCGCTCTTTATCCCCAGGTAGTGGCCGAGCGAGTGAAACAACGTCGAGCCGTAATGGGAATAACTTTCGACGGCGATGCCGACCGCGCTCTTTTTGCCGATCGTCACGGCAATGTTGTGAACGGCGACGCGGTGTTGCTGATGGCTTCTCGGGATCTGCAATCCCGGAATGAGCTCGAGGCCGGAATTGTTGTGGCAACCACGATGTCCAATATGGGCTTGGACGCTGCTTTGAAGCGCTCCGGCATTCGTATGTTGCGAGCGCCTGTCGGAGACAAGTACGTCCTCGACGAGATGCACAAGAATGGCGCGGTCTTGGGTGGCGAGCAGTCGGGGCACATCATTTTTTCCCGAATTGCAACTACTGGCGACGGACTCCTCACCGCCCTCGTAGTTCTCGATGTCGTCTCACGTACGGGCACGCAGCTCGACGAACTCGTTGCTGATCTAAGAGTGTTTCCACAGCTCATTAAAAACGTGCGAGTCAGGGAAAAGCAGCCGCTGGAGCAAATCGCAACAGTCAGATCCGCCATTCGCGAGGCCGAACAGGAGCTGGAAGGCAGTGGCAGGGTAGTAGTTCGCTACTCCGGTACTGAACCCTTAGCGAGAGTAATGATCGAAGCTGAGTCCCAGGAGAAGATGCACAAGCACATCGAGGCGATTGCTGGAGCTATTCAAGGAGCAATCGGTGTAATTTGACTGTAATCTCAGATATTGCTCTGATTCGCTGTAAGTGCAACAAAACACAATGGACATGCGGGGTTCAGAAGTTTTCCACAATTGAGATTTTTTGTGCTACCATCCGTTGAGTTTCGAGTTTAACGATTTAGCAACGAACGCTCAGCCTCCAACCTTCACAGCAATTCGCGAAGGAATTTTTCAGGCTCAAAAAATTTGATCTGGCGTCTCGCGTTCCCCTGTTCGTGGCGCCAATTAGCCGCTGTTCCCAGAGGGGATTCCCTTCTGACCGGACTGCGGACATTTTTTGGTAAGGCATCAATGTCCCTTTCAACTTCTGCTGCCGCTCAAGTGAATCCGTGGATGCGCATTCTAGGCGCCCTGGAAAAGAAAATTAACCGCCATTCCTACGAAACCTGGCTCAAACCCACTCGCTTCAGTCATGCGGTCGGCAAGGTCATGTTTGTCCGCGTGCCTACTCCGGAGTTCCGCCACATCGGCGACAAGTACGGCGATCTGATCTTTGAAGCTGTCGATAACCTTGGCCTTGAGTTTGAGGATTTTCAGTTCGTTACGGTCGATGAGGATCCGTCTGTTGTTGCGCAACGTCCGCCCTCCCAACCGCTTCCGGTCCAATCTGCCGGACATCATGTAGGCAATGGAGGAACAACAGGTCAGGTTAGATCCGGCGCCGGAGTTGGACCGTCGCAGTCGCGTTTCGACTGGGAAACCGCCGCACAGCTGAATCCTAAATACACTTTTGACGCCTTCGTGATCGGCAGCGGTAACCAGTTTGCACACGCCGCAGCGCGCGCGGTCGCGGAGCGTCCATCAAAGGCTTACAACCCGCTGTTCTTATATGGCGGCGTTGGAATGGGCAAGACTCACCTGATGCAGGCGATCGGGCATGAAGTAAAGAAGCGCATGCCGGAAGCTTCCATCTGCTACGTTTCGAGCGAGAAGTTCACCAACGAGATGATCAACTCGCTGCGTTACGACAAGATGACTAGCTTCCGAGACAAGTTCCGCAACGTCGACCTGCTGCTCATCGATGATATTCAATTTCTCGCCCAGAAAGAGCGCACGCAGGAAGAGTTCTTCCATACATTCAACGCACTTCACGAATCGATGAAGCAGATTGTGATTGCAAGCGATCGTCCGCCGAAGGAGCTGGCCGAAATCGAGGACCGGCTGCGCAGCCGCTTCGAATGGGGATTGATCGCAGACATCCAACCTCCGGATCTTGAGACCAAGGTCGCGATTCTGCAGAAGAAGAGCGAGACGGAGCGCGTGGCTTTGCCAACCGATTTGGCGCTATACATCGCGTCGAATGTTCGGACTAACGTCCGTGAGCTCGAGGGCGCACTGATCCGTCTGATCGCTTATTGCTCTCTGACGGGCGCCGAGGTTACGTTGAGCACCGCGCAGCAGGTGCTGAAGAACTTTATCGACTCCCAAGCCCGCAAAATCAGCATTGACGCAATTCAGAAGGCGGTTGCCGAGCAGTTCGGATTGCGGACCCCGGAGATCAAACAGAAGAACAACTCGAGATCGATCGTGGTGCCGCGCCAGATCGCGATGTATCTTGCCAAGCAGATGACCGAAGCGTCGTTGCCCGAGATCGGGCGTCAATTCGGTGGAAAGCACCACACGACAGTGATGCACTCCATCGCCAAGATCGATGAGCAACGCCGTGCCGACAAAGACCTGAATCGGCTGATTAATAAGCTTACCGAAACTCTGAACGGATAACTGGTAGAGACGCAGCATGCCGCGTCTCTACCTTTTAAATCCCCAATCCATATCGATCCTTCAAGATCGCTTTATGGTGAAGTTCGTGTCCTGCGATGATATAGGCGAGCGCTCGGACGCTAACTTCGACATTGTTGGCAATTCCAGTTCGCTCCCAAGCTTCCGGCTCCAGATTCCGAAACAGCGAAATGGTGGCGCGGCGCACTTGCTCGAATTCGCGTCCCAGATTGCCCACAGTCCGCTGGTCGAAGCCGCCGTTCTTTACGTAGTCATCCTGCTCGAAGCCAGGGATTGGAGTCCGATCATTGCGCGCGATTCGCAGCGCGCGGTAGGCCATGATGCGCTCGGTATCGATCAGATGGCCGAGCACTTCTTTAACGCTCCACTTGTTCGGCTCATAGCGAAATGCGCCGTGATGCTCAGAAAGGCTGCGAAGTAAGATCAGAGTCTCCGACAGTTGCTGATCAAGGGCAACTAACACATCTTCGTCTGGAACAAGTGAAATGTAGCGCTGATAGTAAGGATCGTATTCTGACTTCGCTGGACGTAGAGCACTCGCAGACATGAGAACCTCCGGACTAGAGTTTCGACTCTAAGCCCTTCGTCGATGGTAGCAAGTGGGGATGAGCCGACATCTGGCAACTATAATCTTCGGCAATGGCCACCGTTGTCTCACCGGACGTTCGCACGAAGTATGAAGCTGTCATTGGGCTCGAAGTGCACGTCCAGCTACTCACAGTCACAAAAGCATTTTGCGGATGTTCGGCCAAGTTTGGCGCCCCACCAAACACGAATGTCTGTCCGGTATGCCTGGGACTGCCGGGAGCCCTTCCGGTCTTGAATCGTAAGGCAGTCGAATACGCGGTTCGCGCAGCCATGGCGCTGAATTGCACGATCCGCGAAACCTCGATCTTCGCCCGCAAGAACTACTTCTACCCCGACCTGCCCAAGGGATACCAGATTTCGCAGTATGACAAGCCCGTTGCTGAGCACGGCTACATCGATGTGACAACTGGAAATGCTTCTCCACGCCGAATTGGGATCACTCGCCTGCACCTCGAAGAAGATGCCGGGAAGAGTCTGCACGATGGTCTTCCCGATTCAACACACTACACCTATGTTGATCTGAATCGCTCAGGCGTGCCCCTGATCGAGATCGTCAGCGAGCCTGACATGCGCTCACCCGATGAGGCCTACGAGTACCTCACGCATCTCAAAGAGATCATCCTTTACACCGGCGTGAGCGATTGCAACATGGAAGAAGGCTCGCTGAGGTGTGATGCGAATGTAAGCGTCCGTCCCCGTGGCGAGCAAAAGTTCGGCACGAAGGCTGAAGTGAAGAACGTAAACTCCTTTCGTTTTATTCGTGAGGCATTGGCGTACGAGATTGAGCGCCAGATCGAGATCGTGGAGTCCGGAGAAAAAGTTGTTCAGGAGACTCGACTCTACAACGCAAGCGAAGGCAAGACCTACAGCATGCGCTCCAAGGAAGAGGCGCATGACTACCGCTATTTCCCCGAGCCAGACTTGATGCCGCTGGTTGTTGACGCAAAGTGGCAAGCTCAGATTCGGTCGACTCTGCCCGAATTGCCTGAGGCTCGCCGCCAACGGATGGTGGCCGAGTATGGCATCACACCTTATGACGCCGGAGTCTTGACGGCAACACAGTCCCTGGCCGACCAATTTGAAGAGGCTGCTCGTTCCGCAAAGAATCCGAAGCGTGTCGCCAACCTCGTGCAAAGCGAGATCATGGGCAGGCTCAAAGTTCACGGGCTTGCAATCGAGCAGTCCCCGATCAGCATGAAGGGTATAGCCATGTCTGCGGATCTCGTAGAGAGCGGAGCCATATCAGGCAAGATTCTCAAGGATCTCTACGAGCTGGCTTTTGATCGAAATCAAGACTTTCCAGCGATCTACGAGCAGGAAAAGCCGCAGCAGATCACCGACACGGCAGCGCTCGAGAAGATGGTCGACGAGGTGATCGCGGCCAATCCCAAGCAGGTGGAGCAGTATCGCACCGGAAAGAAGACTGTGGCAGGCTTCTTCGTAGGACAAGTCATGAAGGCGTCGAAAGGGCAGGCCAATCCGGCGCTGGTGAACGAGATTCTCTCCCGCAAACTCGAAGCTTAAGGGTCCTTTTCACCCTCCGTGACTCCGTGTCTCGGTGGTGAAAAATTTTTCCGAACGATTTCTAAAAACCCCGTTCTTCACTCATGAGACGTAGCATGGGTGGCTTTGAGCGATACATGCCCGGTCCGATGGCCTTCGAACTCACTCAGAAGGAGCCTCGCTGCATGACCGTCCATGCAGTCGCTCCGGAGATCGAGGCGCTGGTGCGGGAGCATTCGCGATTGGTCTTTCGCATCGCCTACTCCGTAGTGCGCAACCATGCCGATGCAGAGGACGTGGTGCAGGAGGTTTTCCTGCGCGTGGCGAAACATGGAGCCGACGCTATAGACGATCCCAAAGCGTGGATCTCGCGTATTGCCTGGCGCGCCTCGATAGACCGGTATCGAAGTCTTGGACGCTCAGATCAGGAAGAATTCGACGAGCGAATCCACGAGCCACAGATTCGCCCTGTGGGAACCGAGCAAGAGGCGATCTCGCGCGAGACGCTTGCCCTCCTTGATCGGATGATCGCAGCGCTGCCCAAAAAGGAACGCGACGCGCTCTTGCTCACATCGGTAGAAGAGATGAGCAGCGCCGAAGCAGCCAAGGTGCTGGGCGCAACTGAGACATCGATCCGCGCCCGTGTTTTTCGCGCTCGCCAGAAACTCACGGAGAAATTGCAGAAAGTAACAGGAACGAAGTATGGACGCTAAAAACCGAAGGCATGAATCCGAGGATCTGGATCGCTGGTTGGATCTTGCTCTACAGGAACGAGCGAATGCCGAGCCTCGAAGCGGGCTTGAAGAACGGGTACTGGCGCGACTGGCGACCGAGCCACCCAAGCGACAGTTCATCTGGTGGCAAGTATGGGCTGCGGTTGCCGCAATTTTCGTGATTGCTCTTACGCTCACGCTGATCTACCCCCGGCATCAGGATCAAGTCGCGAATCAGCAATCGCCAGCAGTCTCGCCAGCGCACAGGATCATGCCTCGGGAGGTAACAACCGGGCCACGGCAGCCTACGGGAGAAGCGCGCGCCGCGAGCGGTAGCAACGCAGCAGGCTGCTTCTCGAAGAGGATGGTAGTTAGGAACAGGCCGACGGCGGTTCACGCCCAACTCGAGCCATTACCTCAGCTGGCCACGTTCCCAGCTCCTCGTCCTGAAACGGCGCAAGAGCGCATGTTGGCTCGGCTAACGGCCCGGCGTGGCTCCTATGAGCTGGCTGGCGCTTCTCCTGACATGGTGCCACTCAAGGATTTATCCATTCCGGAATTGAAGATTGAACCGATGGAGGGTACTCCGTCTGACGAGACCCCACACGAATGAGGTCGGAGGAAGAATGATTTGTAACCATTTATTGAGGTTTGCAATTTGTCTTGTCGTGATTTCTGCCGCGACTGTCGCGAGCGCGCAGGAATCGAAGCCACAACCGCCAACCAGCACTTTCAAACCGCCGACCAGCACTTATAAGCTCGACTATGTGTTCTCGGAAATGCAGGACGGCAAGCGAATCAATGCTCGTAGTTATAGTGCCCTTGTCCGGCTCTCGGACAAGGGTAGTATTCGGCTGGGCAACCGAGTCCCAGTGATGACCGCCAGTGCAAAAGAAGGAAATCAGTTTCAATACCTAGACATCGGGGTAAGTATCGATTGCCGTGTCGAACAGGAACTCGAATCGGGAATTGCCCTTTTCACAAATGTGGAGACCAGCAGCCTGGCGCCCGAACAGCCCGGAGAAAATCGAACCGGCGCCCCGGTGATACGTCAAATCCGGTACTCCGTTGATAACGTCGTGCCTCTCGGCAAACAGACGCTGCTCGGCAGTGCTGATGAGGTGGACGGAACGCGCCGCTTACAGATCGAAGTAACGGCAACCAAAGTGAGATAGCTCGGTGCCGCGGTCGACATCCGGGCCGTCGAAACAGCGAGTAACCTCCTTACTTCACTCGATCACTCGATGGCCCGATCACCCGATTTTTTAGTTTGCCCGCTCTGCTTCGCCGACTAACGCCTTGAGCAGCATGTTCACGAGTGTCAGAAGAATGGCTGCCACCAGCGCCGATAAGAAGGATCTGATAAAGAATCCTGGCACGATCGCCGACGTGATCTCGAGAATGATGGCGTTGATCACGAACCAGAACAATCCCAAAGTGAGAATCGTGAACGGGAACGTCAGGACCTTTAGGACCAGTCCCAGGGTGGCGTTCAGGAATCCAAAGACGACCGCGCCGATCAAGGCAGCGCCGAGTCCCCTCACCGAGAAGCCTGGCACAACATAGGACACGATCAACAGGCTCAATGACATCAACAGCCAGCGAACAAGCGCAGGGATCATAGCGAGCAGAGCCGCTCGTCCTTTAATAGATTTCCGCTTCGAGGAGATGCAGATCGACGAGCAGGCCGTACGTCCTCAGGAGGTTATATATCATGAAGCTCTGTAAGAACAGTGGCAGGAGCATCATGAAGATGCCATCTCCCATCATGGCATTCACCGCGATGAATATCGTCCTGCAAGCGTACAAGCCGATGGCGAACAACAATGCCTTGAGGTTGAGTTTGAACGTGTAGATCCCGACGATGGTGAACGCGACGAACACAATGCCCGAACTGATGGCCACGGGCAAATTGTCGCGGCTGATGTACATTTCCACCAGCGACAGAACAGCAACAGCGAAGAACCGCACTGAGGCCCGTTGAACCAGCCGCGTCACCAGACTGCGTGAGGCTGACGTATCCACCTTCTTCGCGATAAACGTAGTCTCATTGAATACGGTTTCTTTTTGGGGCTCCTCTGCCTCAGCTATCTCAGCTTTCTCTTCCAAGTAGGTGACATCTTCGACCCGTTTTATTCTGAGCTCGGGTCCCTGATAAATCGTCTCCCGGTCCGGCATGATCAGGTCATGCGCAATGCGGCCCAGCTTGGCGAACATCTCCGGTATAGCGCCTTCGTGAACCGTTTCAGTTTGAGGCTTCGAGAGATGAGCCAGCTGCGCGGCCGAATACCTTTTCGTGATGTGCTCTGGCACTCCTCCGCTGTGGACCGTCTCTTTCGGAGACAGGGCATTTTTCGGCAACTTCGGTTTAAAGAGGTCTACTTCCGGACCGTCGTAGACCGTCTCCTTGACAGACGTGGGGGTGGAATCGCTGCTCATGGTTAGACCGGTTTCGCCCTAACATAGCTTGGGTTGCAGCCCCATCTTGAGGCCAAATGCGCAACTGATCATCACTGGTAACTGACTTAGCAGTTACGTTGGTAAGTTCGCCTCCGTCAACCCGCTAATTTGCGAACTCACTGCGGTGGCGGCTGTAGAAGAAGTAGATGGCGAGGCCAATGATCAGCCAGCAGAAGAAGCGCAGCCAAGTGAGGATGGGAAGCCCTGCCATTAGCAAGATACAGAAGGTAACGCTCAGGATTGGAGCGATAGGCCCACCAGGAGAACGAAATCCCCGATGCCGCTCCGGTTCCCGGTAGCGCAGAATCAGTACTCCGATCGACACCAGAACAAACGCGAAGAGAGTGCCTATGTTGGAGAGGTCCGAGGCTGTGCCGATGTCCAGCAAGCCGGCCGGAACACCTACAACGAATCCTGCTACCCAGGTGGAGAATGCGGGCGTCCGGAAACGCGGATGGACGTTGCTGAAGAGTTTCGGTAGCAACCCGTCTCGCGACATGGAGAACCATACACGGGCCTGTCCTAGTTGGAATACCAGGATCGAAGAGATCATTCCCATCATGGCACCGAACAGCACAACCAATCGAATCCAACGCAGGGTGCCGCCGCCAGAAATCAACGAGAGCTTCTTGAGCGCATTTACGACGGGCGCGGCATCATCGATCATCGATTGCCAGGGCACTAGTCCGGTTAGCGTGACAGCCACTCCGACATAAAGCAACGTACATATCACAAGCGTCGCTATGATCCCGAACGGTATGTCACGTTGCGGATTGCGTGCCTCTTCGGCTGCCGTAGATACGGAATCGAATCCGATATATGTAAAGAAGATGATCGAGCCGCCGGTTAGCACTCCGGACCAGCCATTGGGAAAGAAGGGATGATAATGGGACGGATTGATGAAGTGTGCTCCAGCAATGACAAATGTCAGAATCGCTGAAATCTTGAGTAGAACCATGACGTTGTTGGTTTCGGCAGACTCACGAATACCACGCACGAGCACAATCGTAATTAGCATCACGATCAGGAAAGCCGGGATGTTGAACCCCAGATGCCAGCCAGGCGCATAGATCCTGTTGCCAGCGAGGTCGCTCAGGCCTCCCGGCAGGTAAGCGGGAGTGATCCATTTTGCGGTGGGATGAATGCCAAACCAGTCAAACAAATCTACGAAATGCGCGGAGAAGCCAATGCAGACCGCGATATTGCTGACCGCATACTCAAGAATCAGGTCCCAGCCAATGATCCAGGCGATTAGTTCTCCGATCGTTGCGTATGTATAGGTATATGCGCTTCCTGCAATGGGAATCATCGACGCCAGCTCGGCATAGCATAGGGCTGTGAAGGCACAGACGACCGCCACTAGGACAAGCGAGAGCGCGAGCGCGGGTCCGGCTCCGGGTCGACCAAAGGTGGCGGAGTGTCGAATTAGATAGTCAAGAAGCGGAGCATTGAGAATCGAGGAGGTGTCGAACTTCTGCCCCGCGATCGCAGTCCCAATCACTGTGAAGATACCGGAACCGATGACGGCACCAATGCCCAAGGCTGTCAGAGACCAAGGACCAAGCGTCTTCTTGAGACGATGCTCTGGCTCTTCGGAGTTAGCAATTAACTTGTCGATGGATTTCTTGGAGAAAAGTTGGCTGGCCAGGGTTTAGCTCCCGGTTTCGGGATAGAAATGCGCATACCGATTTCAATGGAAGTTGTTAAGCAGGTCAAGGGAAGAAACGCGAAATTGCCGGAGGTATCACCATGCTCAGGTAGCATATGACTTTTTGCTCACACAGCACGGGTGATAGCCTCAGGCCTGCGTCACTACTAGAACGCGCTCGGTTTAGCATTCGGACTCGAGCAATGACCTTCGATCGTTCCATTCTCGGGTTGGGGCTTTTGGCAGCATCCGCATTCGCTCAGACCGTCGTTCCAATCACAAGCGAACGTCACCACCATCTTGTCATCAGCAATGAATACGTTCGAGTCTTCCACGTCGAGGTGCCGCCGAGGGCAGAAACTCTTTATCACCAGCACAATTACGACTATCTATACGTTGCAATTGGAGATGCCGACGTTACTAGTACGAGATTGCACGAGAATCCGGTCACAATACAACTGAAAGATGGCGAAGTGGAGCTTGCGAAGGGTCCCTTTGCTCATAAGGCCAGCAACAATCGCAACCAGCCATTTCGCAATGTGACGATCGAGCTTCTCCACGGGATTGGGACCCCAATCTGCGGTCTGGCTGGCGGGGAACAGAGTTGCGGGATTGGACCCGGGATGGCGGGAGGAATTACAGACGCCTCTGACGCTCGCGCATTTGCGATGACTTCGACTCCGTTGTCGAGATCCTCCAGCTTGACCGTTCATCGCGTAACTCTCGAGGGCCACGCCAATGCCGACCTCTCGCTCTGGTCAAGTGGTCCGTCACTGCTGGTGCCAATCTCTGACGTAAACTTGACAAGTACTTCCCAAAACAGCACTCAAACAATCCTCAGACACGCAGGTGTTCCTGTCTGGATTCCTAGACACCAGACCAATCTGGCGAGTCTGTCGCAATCTGCAGAATTCATTCTGATCAGCTGGCCCCAGCAGTAAAATCGCCCAAATTCCGCGATTCTTTGCCAGATAATCACAGAAAATCTGCGAAAAATGCGCTTTTTCCTCTTGACACGGAGAAGCAATTGGTCGCATGGTATCGAACGGATGATGCCAAAACCCGCATGGATACAGGTGAAAACGCTTTTCTTCTCCGCTCCTGTGCGATAAGATAACGCTCGATTCGCAATCAAATTTCCGATTTCAATCCCGCTAAGGAGGATTCATGGCAGCAGGCATGACCAAGACAGCCCTCGTCCGCAACATGGCCGAGAAACTGGAAATCAACAACAAACAGGCAGCAGCGTTCCTTCAGCACCTCGCTGATACCGCCATCAAGGAAACCAAAAAGAACGGCGTGTTCGTGATCCCCGGACTCGGCCGACTCGTGAAGGCAGAGCGCAAGGCGCGCATGGGCCGCAACCCGCAGACCGGCGAACCGATCAAGATCAAGGCCAAGACCGTCGTGAAGTTCCGCGTCGCCAAGGCTGCGAAGGACTCCATCGCTCCCAAGAAGGGCTAGTTTCGAGTCTGCGAAAGACAAGGCCGGCTTCGTGCCGGCCTCTTCGTTTTTGTACTGGGCGATTCCGATTTCGATGGTTGCGGCGAGGGCTGCCCTACAAGAGCGCCTCAAAATGTACGCTGTCCATCACCGCATCAGACTCAAGCCCACAAGTCACGCCTCAAGTATCATGGAATTGATAGGGATTCCTCTCTCCGCGAATGTCCGCGGCGGTGGACATTGCGCTCCGCTCGGAATGACAAAGAAGGCTAATGGATCGTCAGTACATCCGAAATTTCGCGATTATCGCGCATATTGACCACGGAAAATCCACGCTTTCCGATCGGCTGCTGGAGCTTACCGGAGCACTCACCGAGCGTGAAATGCAGGCCCAGGTGCTGGATGCGATGGATCTTGAGCGCGAACGTGGAATTACGATTAAGGCGCATGCTGTCCGCATGATGTACACCGCAAAGGATGGCCAGCAATACCAGCTCAATCTGATCGATACGCCAGGCCACGTGGACTTCAGCTACGAGGTTTCGCGTTCTCTGGCTTCTTGCGAAGGTGCTCTGCTGATCGTGGACGCCTCCCAAGGAGTCGAGGCTCAAACTCTCGCGAACGCGTACCTCGCCATTCACAACGGCCTTGAGATCATCCCAGTCATTAACAAGATCGATCTGCCCAGTGCGGACATTCCACGTGCCAAGGAGATGATCGAGCATGCCGTTGGGCTCGATGCCTCCGAAGCGCTGTTGGTGAGTGCCAAGACAGGCGACGGTGTTCCCAATGTCCTTGAAGCGATCGTGAAACGTTTACCTCCACCCAAAGGACCGGCAGATGCGCCGCTTCAAGGCTTGATCTTCGACTCCTGGTTCGATCCGTATCGTGGCGTGATTGTGCTCACGCGTATTGTCGCGGGCACACTGCGTAAGGGAATGAAGATCCGTCTTTGGTCGAATGGCGAGGTCTTCGACGTGGAGCAGCTTGGAGTGCTCACACCCAAGCCGGTAGAAATCGATCAACTCGAAGCCGGCGAAGTCGGCTTCCTGATCGCAAACATCAAGAACGTGTCGCACGCGAAAATCGGAGACACCATCACCGATGTCGCGCATCCGGCGATCGAAGCTCTGCCGGGTTTTGAAGAGCTGAAACCGATGGTCTTCGCCGGCCTCTATACCGTCGATGCCCATGAGCACACGCTGCTGCGTGATGCGCTCGAAAAGCTCCGACTAAATGATTCGTCTTTCTTCTTTGAATCCGAAAGCTCTGCCGCCCTCGGCTTTGGATTCCGCTGCGGATTTCTCGGCCTGCTGCACATGGAGATAATCCAGGAACGTCTGGAACGCGAGTTCAATCTGGATTTGATTACGACTGCTCCGAGCGTGCGCTACCGAGTTACGAAAACCGACGGAACTGTCGTGGAGGTCGATAATCCTTCGAAATGGATCTCCCAAAGCGAGATCGCCAAGGTTGAAGAGCCGGTGATCACAGCGATGATCATGACGAACGAAGAATACGTTGGCGGAATCCTCAAGCTGGTAGAAGAGAAGCGCGGCAAACAAAAGAACTTCGAGTACGTGAGCGCGAATCGAGTGATGCTCACTTATGAGCTGCCGTTAAACGAAATCGTGCTCGACTTCTATGACCGACTGAAGTCGGTCTCCCGGGGGTATGCTTCGCTTGACTATCACCTCTCGGGCACGTGGGAGTCGCCAGTTGTGAAGCTCGACATTCTGATTTCCGGTGATCCAGTAGATGCGCTCTCGATCATCGTGCACCGCGATAGCGCATATGAGCGCGGCCGCGCGCTCGCCTCCAAAATGAAGGAGTTGATTCCTAGACAGATGTTTGAAGTCGCGATCCAGGCGGCGATTGGCGGCAAAGTGATAGCGCGCGAAACTGTCCCCGCAATTCGCAAGAACGTGCTGGCCAAGTGCTACGGCGGCGACATCACGCGCAAGCGAAAACTGCTCGAAAAACAAAAAGAAGGCAAGAAGCGCATGAAGCGGATCGGGCGCGTAGATATCCCGCAGGAAGCGTTCTTAGCGGTTTTGAAGGTTGGGGAGTAGCAGTGTTCATGCATAGAGCTCAATGAAGAGTCCGCCGGCAAATCCTGCTCTGAAGATGTTCTTATGTTTTTCTTTCGTGTTTGCGATGGTGATGCCCCTGATGGGTCAAAGCGCGAGCAGCACAGCGTCGCTTAGTTGTTGGGAGGGCAAGGAGCGCAATTTCCAATCGCGCCGGGCAAAAACGCCAACCGCCAAGTCGAGTGGCGGCTTCGCCTATGCGGAAACAGTTGCGGAAGCGTCGAAGGACATGGGCGATGCGCAGTTCTGCAAGAACAAGGTGCAGCTGTTCTATTCGAAAGACGGCGGCGACTACAAAGTCATGTATGAAAAAGCCGGACTGGAAGATCAAGGCGTCGGTATCAGGATCGTTGGTTGGTCGCACATGGGTAGCCAGCTCCTGATCGAAGTTGGAGTGTGGGGATACGACCGCGATGCCGATGTCGTGAAGTCAGCTCTGGCATTGGACTCTGCAACCGGCCAGGTACGAGAGCTTCCTTTGGCTGACGCCTTCGAACGCGTACTAGGCAAAGATTGCGAGTACGACTTCTCGGTTATGGGCTGGTCTGGCGATGACAGCGTTTTGATTCGCGTCGTTAAGACGCCAGCGACCACGCGCTACAACCAGACCTTTTGCGTCGACAAGCCGACGGTATACGCGTTCAACTTGCAGAGCGGTAACCTGCAACGTAGCGCACCTTAGTTGCGGGCTGGGATATCCTCGGCATCGACGTTTCTCATATGCACTTCGAACCTCTTCTGGTTGTCATTCTTGGGCCGACCGCCGGCGGCAAGACGGCGCTGTCTCTCAAGATTGTGGAGCAGTTTGGCGGCGAGATCGTAAGTTGCGATTCGGTGGCTGTCTATCGCGAACTAGAGATCGGCACGGCGAAGCCGAGCATGGAAGACCGTCAACGGGTTCGCCATCACTTGATTGACGTTGCGGCGCCCAGCGAAGACTTCACGGCGGGCGACTATTCACGTTTGGCCCGCAAAGCGATCGCCGATATCCGAGGCCGTGGATGCCTGCCTGTCGTCGTCGGCGGTACGGGCCTCTATTTGCGCGCTCTTCTCGAAGGGCTCTTCGAGGGTCCTACTCGCTCTGAACAACTTCGCATTCGCCTGCGTCGCAGGGCGGATCAGCGGACCATCGAGCACCTACATCGCATCCTCTCTCGGTTGGATCCAGAAGCAGCCGCGAAGATTCATCCGAACGACACCCCCAAGCTCATTCGTGCCATTGAAGTCTGCCTGCTCGCTGGCGAGCGACTCACAGTGATGTGGGATAAAGGACGTGATCCACTCACAGGTTTTCGCATTCTGCGCTTCGGTTTGGAGCCAGAGCGGAACGCCCTTTATGAGCATATCAATGCTCGCTGCGCGGCGATGTTTAATGCTGGTCTTATCGACGAAACTCGGCGATTGTTTACGGCATACCAATCGCCGGACGCGGTAGACGAATCGGATCCCCGTCCGGTGGTTCGTCCGTTAGGCTCGTTGGGCTACCGACAGGCGGTGCAGTGTCTGCGAGGCGAGCTTTCAGCAGATGTTGCAATTCTGGCTGCCCAGCAGGCTCATCGGAACTACGCCAAACGTCAGCTCACATGGTTTCGGCGCGAGCCCGATGTAACCTGGTTCCCTTCTTTTGGAGACGATCCGGAAGTACAGCGTGAGGCTGCGAAAATCATTGCGCGGGAACTGGATTACGCAGCTGTAGAATCGCAGAGAGTTTCCTCGGAACCCAGCCTAAATTCGCGGATCTCCGCCCAGGCTACAGAAAAGCTAAAGCTCTTCTAGTTGTACCCACGATGTGCGGACCTGCCGGACCAGGCCCCCGGGCTCCATCTGTGAGATTCTCTGGTATCTTCCCTGCATGCGATTTCCCAACGTGCGTGCCATCATCTGCGCTCTATTGCTGATCACTCCTGCGTTCGCAAAAGAGGAGAAGTTTTCCAAAGCGGGCCCGGTTCAACTTACGTCCGATGGAAACAAGTGGGCGGAAAAGACGCTCAAGAAAATGACGCTCGAAGAAAAGATCGGGCAAATGATCCAAATCCGCGCGTATGCTGATTTCCTCAACGTCGAAAGCGACGCCTATCGGCAAGTCAGCGATGCCATCAAGAGGTATCGCCTCGGCTCGATCATATTAACCGTGCGCGTTTACGATGGGCTGCTGCTGAAAGATCTCCCTTACGAGGCGGCGGCGATTACCAACCTCTTTCAGAAGGAATCAAAGCTTCCGCTATTAGTCGCAGCCGACTTTGAGCGTGGTCTCTCCATGCGCTTGAACGAAACGCCGGCGTTTCCACATGCGATGGCATTCGGCGCTACTCAGAACCCGGAATTCGAACAAAAGTTTGCCGCGATCACCGCGCAGGAATCGCGAGCCATTGGCGTACATTGGAATTTCTTTCCTGTTGCTGACGTAAACATCAATCCAAAGAACCCGATCATCAACACGCGTTCGTTCGGCGAGGATCCGCAGGCAGTAGCGTCCATGGTGGCAGCTTACGTGAAGGGGTCGCGTGAGAATGGAATGTTGAGCACTGCGAAGCATTTTCCGGGACACGGAGATACGGCCACTGATTCTCACCTTGGCGTGGCCACTGTTTCTGGAGACGCGCAGCGGCTGGAATCGGTCGAGTTGCCTCCATTTCAGAAGGCCATAGAAGCTGGAGTGGACTCTATCATGATCGCGCACGTTACGACTCCCGCCTTGGAACCAGATGCGGACAAGGTCGCAACTACATCGCACAGGATCGTGACTGATCTACTCAAAGACAAGATGCACTTTCAAGGTCTCATCGTGACCGACGCACTAGAGATGCACGGCCTAACGCGCCTTTATCCGGAGAATGGCCCCAATCCGGCCGGCCGTGCTGCCGTTGACGCAGTAAAAGCCGGCAACGATATGGTTCTCCTGCCTTCGGATCTCGATGGCGCATTCAAAGGTCTCGTTGAGGCAGTGAAGAACAAAGAAATTTCGCAACAGCAGATTGATGGCTCAGTGCTCCGGATTCTGCGCGCAAAGGCGTCACTCGGATTACACAAGGCTCGCCTCGTGAACCTGGAAGATGTCTCGCGAATTGTGAGCCGTCCCGAGAGCATTGACTTCGCGCAGCAGGTCGCCGACAGAGCAACAACTCTCGTTCGTGACAATGGTCAAGTACTTCCCTTGTCGCGAGCTGCGTCGCGTCCGCCTGGAACCACGGAGACTCCTGGTGCGTATCGTTCTCCAGGCATCGGATCGCCATTGATTGCCGTGGTCATCACAGATGACGTACGCAGCGAGTACGGTCGCGTATTTGACATTGAACTACGCCGTCGCGCGCGGGGCACCAAGGTCTATTTTGTGGATGGGACTGTCGCAGGCGGGATGACTCCGGAGATCCTTGAAGCTGTTAAGCAAGCCGAAAAAGTGGTCGTCGCAGCATATGTGGTACCCACTGCGGCCAAGCAGACGGTCGTGAATGGCCAGGTAACGAATACCGTCGGGCTGAATGATGCTACTGGAAATCTAATGCAACAGTTGCTCGAGACCGCAGGACAAAAGATGGCAGTGATTGCCATGGGGAACCCATATCTTGCGTCGAACTTTCCCAGCGTGCAGACGTACATATGCACGTATTCGAACGCGCCTACGTCGGAACGCAGCGCCATGAAGCTGCTCTTCGGCGAGATGCAGCTCAAAGGCAAGCTTCCAGTAAGCCTGCCGGGCATCGCCGACCGCGGTTTCGGTTTGGAACTCAAGCCGGAGGAATTGCGCGCTGCCACGGTGCCGACCAAGACTACATCAGGAGCCGCTCAAATCGAATGAAATCGCGCATACGTCCAGCTCTTACTTTTTTGCTACTGAGTGTCGTTTTCGTCTCAACCTCCTGTGTAAACGTCAAGAAGAGCGACAACGGTGACAACGTAGATGTGAAGACGCCATTTGGTTCTGTCAGTGTTCGGACCGACGAGGTGAAGCCTGAGGAGACGGGATTGAGTGTCTATCCGGGCTCCAGACTGGTTCCGAAGCACGGCCACGATCACGATCAGGCCAATGTGAACATCGCAAGCCCGTGGGGGCAGCTTAAGGTGATTGCGCTCAACTACCACTCCGAAGACTCTCCCGAAAAGGTGCTCGACTGGTACCGCAACGATCTACATCAGAAATATGGGAAGTTCCTTGAATGCAAGGGCGGAGATGTCTCGCTGCATGGCCGCAATGAAGACCAGGGCAATCAACTCACCTGTGGCAGTGAGCGGAGCAACGGCAAGGACTCTACGTACACCTCCGGCGACAGAAACACTCTTGAACTCAAGACGGGAACTAACGACAAGCAGCATATCGTTGCCGTGAAGCCGGAAGAAGGCGGAAGCAACATTGCGCTGGTCTACGTCCAGAAACACGGAGAAAAAGATTCGATTTGAAAAAAGAAGTATTCAGTTTCCAGTAGCCAGTATTCCGTTGTCGCTGTAAGCAATAAGACCAGCGTCTTCTTACTGAAAACCGATCACTGAGAACTGAGAACTCTGGACCGCTTGCGCACTCTCGATGCGGTGATTTAAGTTCGACGAGTGGAGCAAACCTGCCATCGTTGCAGCGCCGTGGTGAATCCGGACAACGCATTTTGCAGCCAGTGTGGCGCCCCTCAGGTTCGCGTTCCAGAAGCCTTGACGCCGGCTTGTGCCACTGGCAATCCCGATCCCGCTACTTCTGACGTGCTGGGCCAGGGTTCGAGCCAATTCATGAACTGGAGGCACGCTTTACCCTCTGCAAGCACGGCTGGGTTGGTGATGGCCGTCGCCTCCACTCTGCCCATCGTCAGCGCGCTATTCCCGTTATGGATGCTTGGTGGCGGATGGTTGGCGGTAGTCTTATACCGGCGACGCACGCCTTTGCCGATGCTCTCCTCCACGATCGGCGGGAAGATCGGCGCTCTCGCCGGACTTCTTGGCTTCCTGTTTTTCGCGATATTTACGTCTTCGTATCTGGCAATCGCCACGCTCGTGATGCATCAAGGCGAACAGATTCGTGCGTTGCTCCGCGGAGCCCTGGATCAGGCAGCGGCGAACAATCACGACGTGCAGGCCATCTCTCAGTGGGCACAAACTCCGGAAGGACTAGCTGTCCTGGTGGTCTTCAGCATGTTTCTGTTTCTAGTGGCCTTCCTATTGCTGTCGACCGCCGGTGGCGTCTTCGCGGCATCTCTGGGCCGCCGAAAGCTGCGTTAAACCGTGCCGTTCCGGAAACAATTCGTGCACCGTGCCCGGTGACAGGTGGCGCGCTTTTCTGAACGATGTTAAAAATGTTCTTTCAGTAACTCGCAGAGGTGACTACCTCCCAGCTATGCCGATCCAAGATCGAGTTGCCGCCGCCCGACGTGTTGACGCAGTCTTGCGCAACACCATCCAGCAGGCTGGATTTCGCCTAAAGTACCGCATCAGCGCGAATCCGCCGGTGAACACCGAACTCGGTGAAAGCCCAGAGATCGTTGTCGATTTCGCCGGTCCCGACAGTCCAATGCTGCTTGAGCGCAACGGTGAGCTCTTGCGCGCGCTGGAGCATGTGTCGCTCAAAGTTCTCCGGCTGGAATCGGAGGAGCACGACAAGCTCAGCTTCGATTGCATGAACTTCAAAACTTTGCGTGCGCAGGAGCTGAAGCTGGCCGCCGAAGTCGCCGCTGAGCGCGTTCGCAAGACCGGCCAGCCGTATCAGTTTGCGCCAATGTCTGCCCGCGAACGCCGTATGCTTCACCTCGCGATGCGCGATCATGAAGATCTTCGTACCGAAAGCTCCGGAGTAGCAGAACGGCGTTTTGTCGTGGTTTATCCAAGAGACTACAAAGGCGCTGCTCCTACTCCACTGCGGACCGGTAGGCGAAGGTAGAGTAAGTTCGAAGTGGCGGCGTGAGGTCCTGATGCTGCGATCAGCTCATCATCAAATCGTTTTTTTTCTTGGCTCTGGCTAACGGGCTTACGCTAGTCTCATTCCTCCGTATGCTCCCGGCTGGCCGAATCCTGGCTGGCGCGTGCCGATAGCCGCCTTTGTTTTACACTTGAAATAGACAGGAGAAGTGCAAGAAGTGGCGATTTACCTCCCTGGAACTCAGGAAGAGCAGGAACTCGCGCTCGACGAACTCACGCCGCGCGAGATCGTTTCCGAACTCGACAAATACGTTGTTGGCCAGAACGCCGCCAAGCGCGCGGTGGCCATTGCGCTGCGCAATCGTATGCGCCGGCAGAAGCTTTCGCCTGAGCTGGCGGAAGAGATCATGCCGAAGAACATTATCATGATCGGCCCCACCGGCGTGGGCAAAACTGAAATTGCCCGCCGCCTTGCTCGCCTCGCCAATTCTCCATTCCTGAAGGTAGAAGCCTCCAAGTTCACCGAAGTCGGATACGTTGGCCGCGATGTGGAATCCATTGTCCGCGATCTTGTGGAGATCGCGATCGATATGGTTCGGGAAGAGCGCCTCGAAGAGGTCGAAGACAAGGCTGAGCTCAACGCTGAGGAACGGCTGCTCGATCTTCTTTTGCCGCCTGCTCCGCAGCCCAGCCCCAATGCCGGTCTCGCTTTGGGAACCGGCGACGGCGAGCGTGGCGGCGGAGATTCTCAATCCCGAACACGCGAGAAGCTTCGCCAGCAGCTTCGCGAGGGCAAGCTGGACGAACGAACTGTCGAACTTGATGTCCGCGAGCGCTCGATGCCCGCGTTCGAAATCATCTCCAACCAAGGCGTCGAGGAGATGGACATCAACATCAAAGATATGCTGCCAAACATCTTCGGCCAGCGCACGAAGAAACGGAAGATGAAGGTCAGCGAAGCCTTCGAATACCTGATCCAGGAAGAGGAGCAGCGCCTTATCGACATGGATCAGGTTACGCGTACCGCAGTCGAGCGCGTTGAGCAGTCGGGAATCGTCTTCCTCGACGAGATCGACAAGATCGCCGGACGTGAAGGCGGCCACGGTCCCGATGTCTCCCGCGAAGGCGTGCAGCGTGACATCCTGCCGATCGTTGAAGGCACCACGGTTAACACCCGCTATGGAATGGTGCGTACCGATCATATTCTCTTCATCGCAGCCGGCGCCTTCCACGTCTCCAAGCCAAGCGATCTGATTCCGGAGCTGCAAGGCCGATTCCCGATTCGAGTCGAACTGCAATCGCTGACGATTGAGGACTTCATCAAGATTCTCACCGAACCGAAGTCATCGCTTGTGAAGCAGTACACGGCTTTGCTGGAGACTGAAGGCCTGAAACTCGAATTCACGCGCGATGCCCTGGACGAGGTCGCGCACTTCGCCTTCCGGGTCAATGAGTCCACGGAGAATATCGGTGCTCGCCGACTACACACGATCATGGAGCGCGTCCTCGACGAAATCAGCTTTGCCGCGCCTGAGATGGCCAAGGACAACAAGGACAAAGTCCTCGTCGACGCCGATTACGTCAAGAAGATGGTCGCGGACATAGCGAAGGATCAGGACCTTTCTCGTTACATCCTGTAGATTCATACTATTACTTTCGTCAGCTGCTTCAGTCCGAGCTTGGAGACTCGTGTTGTAAGCTTGAATCATGGACATGACCTGGGTCACCGACCGCATTGCGGTTGGGGGAGGTATCTGGAACGAACTCAAGATGATCGAAGTGGCGGATGCCGGAGTCACCCACGTCATCAATATGCAGATCGAATTTGACGACCGCCATCTTGGAATACCTCACGGAATCAATGTCCTTTGGAATCCGACTGACGATGACTTTCAATTCAAACCGCCAGAGCTCTTCGAGCGTGGGGTAGACTTCGCCCTCGAAGCGCTCGATTATCCCAGCACCAAGATCTTTATTCACTGTGCCGCCGGAGTTCACCGCGCTCCGATGATGACGCTAGCCGTGCTTCGCGCCATGGGATGGGAGCTGAAGGAAGCTACGAAGCTCATCCAAAAGCGGCGGCCAGTCGTGGATTTTGCCGATGTCTACGTCCGGAGCGTGGAGGAGTTCATCAAGGGCTACACGCCGGAGCTTGCCGGCGCCGAATAGATTCAGATTTTCGCCGTATCATCCCTCTCCGGTGATCCAGGCCAAACAACATGTGCGCCCGATGCGCGGGGGCGCGCAAAGCCATCTGGTCGAAGAGCTGATCAAGGTTCGAAGCGTCGTCCGTGATCTTATCGAAATGTTCCGCACTTCAAGCCGTGAACCTTTCCCACAGTGGGAGGTACGGAGTTCCGAAGTGATGTCGCATTCCCAATCTGTCAAGTAGACCTCGTGACACCACGAATGACACGAAGGTTAAGCGACCGACGCGCGCTCTCGACAAGATGTATGGACTGCCACAGAAAACCAGCCGGAGGGCGCGCGGCGGTCTCTTTCATTTGACTCTGAAGCATTCTGGTACAAAGTCCAAATCCGATGCTTCCCGCGCCGCTAGCCGAATCTGGGTTTCCAGCACGTCGAGTGGGACTGGATTCTGATAGTCATGCAGGGACTCTCGCACAGCCTCGACTGCTGAACATCCTCCGGTTCGTGCGACGCGATAGATCTTCACAGACAGGGCTTCGGCTGCTCCGGGCGTAAGCAGCGTTGGCATGGATGCCTCGAGCTCAGCAACATGTTCTTCAGGAAGCGGCAGATTCCTGCGCTTCAGAAGGGCGCGCAAAAGGTCGAGGGACTCGCGCGGTGTTGTCGTCGGAAAAAGAGGGATCTTAGTGTCCACGCGGCCGGGCCGCTTCAGATCGACCTCGATCAGATCAGGACGGCTCGAGGCGAGAACCCAAACGATCTTGCCGCGATTGCTCGAGTTGCCCATCTCTTCGGCGATCATCGAGTAGATGCGCCCGGAAAGTCCGGAATCATTCTGACCGGCATCGCGTCTTCCCAGAGCCTGATCGGCTTCGTCGATGAAAACGTAGCAGCGGCCGAGCGCCTGGAGCAGTCGGAAAATTTTCTCCAGATTGCCTTCCGTGCTACCTACCCATTTGTCGCGAAAATTCTTGAGTTTCACAACGGGAACACCGGCTTCGCCGGCGAGACACTCGACAAGGTATGTCTTCCCGGTTCCAACTGGGCCACAAATCAGATATCCCTTGGGCAAGGCCGCGACATCATTGTTCTGCCAGAGCTGGATATCCTGACGCAGCCAGGTCTTGACCTTGTCGAGGCCGCTCACGTCTTCCAGTGTGCGCTGTGATTCGAGGAATTCGATGAGTCCGTTGCAGTCTTTTTCCAGGAGCTGCTTCTTCAGCCGTACCAGTCCGGCTGCATTTAGAGGCTCGGCCAGGTGTTCGCTGCGTTTGAGGCTGCTCTCAGTAGCACTCAAGGTGGCTCCGGATAGCTGAGCGGCAAGTGCCTCCTGCTTTCCGGCGTACTGTTTAAGCGACAGCGGATACATCGTTTGCCATATTCCCAACGCGGTCTGCAGATCCTCGACCGAGGGCAGGGCTATCTTCAGTTGATTGGTCCGCGGATTCCCAGCGATCAACGAGTGCAGATCGTTCAAGTTTTCGGCAATCAGAAATGAGGCCAGCGAATGGGTCGTAAGCAGTGAATCTGAGGCCCAATCGCGCAGGAGTACAGCCATGGCATTCACGTCAGGATCGTTACCGCCGCCGAGCATAGGCGCCACCAAGTCCGCGCTGCGAATGATCACCGCCACCTGCGTCGTGCCTCGATTAAGGCGCGCCAGATTCGCAACATAGCGCAGATAATGCGTGAGCCGCTCGATCGCCGCACGTGGAGCAGAGGGCAATGTCGCGTTCTGCTTCAATTCCGGCCACGTTGAGAAAACCTCGCCGCCCTTTTCCACGCGAATACCGTTGCCCACGTCGTAGCTGAGCACGACGTCGAAGCGCGCAAGCAGTACGCGAACCAGGAATTCGTTCAATGATCCAATCCGGAATCCTGTGTCGGTCGGAATCAGCTGCTGATCGTTGACGTTCCCAAAAAGAATGAACTGGTTCGAGGCGGTGCTCTCATAAAGGTTGATGAGGTCATGCGCCCAGCTCGGTATTGCTGCCTTGGCGGCTGGCGTTGGCGGAGTGGAGGTTGAAGCGCTCATGCGGCCCTAAAACGACTTATGTTTACTAATAAGGAATAGAGGATCGGCTTCATAACTGGTTTGGCGACCAAACGACCTGGTCACTGTTCTGTCACCCTCCGTCTCCGCGCTGATGATCCATTCGGCCTCACTTCGGCCAGATCATCGCTGAGCAGGCCACCGCTGACCAGATCGCTCGCCAGTTCGATGTCGGCTGAGATTGTCTGCGGCTTGCTCTGCATGCCGGCATTCTCGCGGACAAGATCTACCTGGGCCTCGATTCGCATCAGATCGCTGTCGATCTCTTCCAGCGTCTCGGCCTTGCGGTCGAGATTGTTTAAACGCTTCTTGAGAATATTGAGCGTTGCCGTCTTCGAATCACGAACACTAGGAGAATCGTCGGAGTTCTTGAGATCGGTCTCGAGGTGCACGATCTGTGCCTTCAGCGCTTGCTCGGCATCTGGCGAATCAAGCTCGGTCAAATGCTGGCGAGCCACAAGGAGCTTCAGGTAAGTGCGTTGCAGCTTCTTTAGGGCCTCACGATTGGTCTCGATGGTGAATTCAAATTCATCTGACTGAAGATTGCGATACATCTGCAAAGTCTGTTCGCACTTAGCCTGGAGTTTCGTCAGGCGAGCCTTCGAATCCGCGGGGAGGACCTTCAGCAGCGCGGCGCTTTCGGCAGCAACCTGATCGTCGCTGCGCTTGAACGAAGTAGCGTCCACCCAGTTCTGGAAGCGCTTATTGAAGGCAAGTGAAGAGACCAGTGCGGTCTCAATACCGAGTCCCAAAAGCCAGAGAGCGTGTTCTCCGAAGCCAAGAACGCCGAAGCCACAGGCCGCCAAAGCGTTGAGGGGAATGCGGCCTAACCCGGGAACATCTACTCCCACCAGAAAAGCGGATTTGACATAGCGCCACACAAAAGAACTACGCGGACTCCGTGCTGCCAGGCCCCATGGTCTTTACTGGAGCGGCGGTAGTGGAGGAAGCTGCGCCCTGAGCGGGCTCGAGAGCGATGCCCTCTTTTGCCGCAAAATCGGCGAGCGCCTGATCGGCTAGGGCCTGCTGCTCCGATTCTTTGATGTGAACTTGGGTTGTGTCCATGCTGTCGCGAGCCACGCGCAGGCGTCCTGCCGCCTTTTCACGCTCTTCCTCGACCATCTCGTGCAGGCGGTCGAGCGTCTCTCCTGCGCCGCCGATCTGCGTGACCATGCCGGTAGCCATCTCGGTGACTTCCGCGAGAGCACGCTTCATCTTCATGTCGTCGATCGAAGATTTCAGCGACTCGATCTTGTTTCGCGCAGTGCTCAGGGCGACATCTCTCGCGCGAACTAACTCTTTGTAGGTCGTCTCAGCTTGTTCGAGCTGCTTTCGATTCTCGTCCAACTCGCGTTCGACGGTCTGCAGCCGCAGTGCGAGTTCGCCCGCTACTTGTCGATTGCCTGCACGCAGGTTGGCGGTTGTGCGTGCGCGCAGATCGCGCTGATCGGTTTCCAGCTTGCGTACCTGGGTCATGAGGCGCTCACACATGCCGGCGTGCGAAGCGAGACCGGTGTTGTACTGCGCGATCTGACGGCGAAGGTTCTCTTTCTCGACTTCCAGCAAAGCTTCAGGGTTCTGCCGCTCGAGCCCGGAAACGAAGAGCGAGAGGAAACCACGAAACAGATTCGAGATGCGTCGGAACATGCAATGCCTCCCTAGCGACTACTCTGACTGCGCTGCCAGCTTGCAAGCAGATTATTCACTACTTCCGCCTTCGGCGGCTCACAAACATTGCCGATATCGAGCTGCACCCCATATTGCTGGAACTGCGTAAATGGACTGTCCGGGGTCCGCACCGCAACATTGGTGTTTGCCGGGCGAAAGCCGTGTTTCAGAGCCTCTTGCTGAATTCGCTCGCCCAGCAGGAAGTCCAGGAAGGTCTGCGCTGCTTTCCGCTGCTCTGGTGTGCTCCAGGGTACGTCCAGGACGTAGTACGGATTGTCGTTCCAGGCGTTGTACTGCGGATAAGTCACGCGAATGCTGCCCCAGCGTCCTTCAGCGTTCTTGAGATAGTCGATAGCGACACTCTCATAGACGTAAAGTGCGTCATACGACGACGGCCCTTTCAGCACCATCTCCCGCATCATGTTCCCGGTGCTGTTGGACATGCCGGTAACGCCGCGCTCCAGATCGGCGAGCCAGTTCTGGAACTTCACGTCGACTACATCATTCAAGGTCAGCCCGCGCGTCTTCTGGTGAAAGGTATACGCGGCCAGCACGATGGTCATCAGGCCGGAGTTGGATTCGTTGGGGTTGGTGTGCCCGAACTTAAAGAGTCCCCATTCCGGCTTGCCGGCGATCGTCGCCCAGCCGCCCTTTTCGTTAAGCGCCTTCTGAATGCTGTCGAGATCCGGCTTCGGATATTTCTTGACAAAGGCCTGATAGCGCTCGTCCCACCAAACGAATACCATCGGACTCAGCGCAAGCTGCTCTTCCTTGAGAATCGGATTCCCGCCATTCTTTACCTGCCAGTCCTGCAGAAAGGCATCTTTGTACAAGGCGCTCGCCGGCGACCAAGCATTGATGCGCTGATCGCCGTTCAGAATGGCGTGTGCGCCCTCGAGCGATCCCATCGGGATCAGATTTACCGTGATGTTCTTTCCTTCTTTGCTTTTGTTGAACTCCTGCACCGCCCATTCCAGCCAGTTCTTCTTCTCCGTACCGTAGGCGACTCCGATCGTCACGCTGCTTCCCGAAAAGAAACCGCCGGATGAAGAGGAGCTCTGTTGCGCCGGCCCCTTGTTCCCCGAGCGTTGCGAAGAAAAGAGATAATAGGCGCCGTACGCACAGGCGGCCACGAACAGGATGATGAACAGTTTGCCCAGCCCTGTGAGCTTCGGTGGTTCCGACGAGTATGGAGGTGTGGTTGCCATATTAGAAGAAGGTCGAGATCTCCCGGAAGACTTCTACGATGTTCTTTGGCGTGCCTTCGTACATGCGAGCCTGCGTGGTTTCAGAGATCTTTTGCAACACATCGCGACGCGCATCTCGGCCATACGCGATGCTGAAGATACTGATCGGCCTCTGCTCGGAGTTCTGCTGAATGTGCTGCAATAGATCTTCAAGCTTCTCCTGGCTCTCGGTATCGGCGCCATCTGTCAGCACCACCACAGCGCGAATGTGATCGTTCCCCGATCCCTTGTCGAGCAGGTGCTTGTACGCTGCGTCAATCGAATCGTAAAGCTCGGTTCCACCATCGGCGAACAAAGATGAGATTGTATCTGTCGCGTGCTGACGTTCAGTCTTCACCGGAAGATCCTGGAACGCCCAATTCATATGCGTGCTGAAAGGCAGCAGTGAGAATGTATCCGAGTCATCGAGCAGCGCGACGAGTTGCTTTGCGCCTTCGCGCGCATTCTGCATCTTCTGTTCTTCGTTCATGCTGCCAGAAGTATCGAGCACTAGAACGATGTCGGCATTCTTTTTGTCCTGCTTCCAGATTTGCAGAACCGAATTGATCACATCCGCTGAGGGGACTTCGAGGGTTGTCTTTGGTTCCTTGGGATCGACACCGTGGGGCGCGTCGATCGGCGAGGCCAATGGCACATCGACCGCCCCTGGCCGAAAGCCGTATGTCATCGCGCGCTCCTGCTGCGGTCGAGCGAGCAGGTACTTGATGTAAATCTGCGCAGCTTCTTTGTGGGCAGGCGTCACCCACTCGCGATTCACAACTCCGATGGGATGATCGCTCCAGAAAGTTCCTTCCTTTGGGTAAATCGCTACTACGGGAAACTGAAGATTCTGACTGTACGACTCGATCACCATGCTCTCGTACAGGACCGCTGCTGACAGATACTGTGGACCGGCGGCGAACATTTTTCGGCCGAAGAAACCGGTGGAACTCCCGTAGTGCACGACCGAATGCTCGACGCCGCGGACAAAATCCGCAGTTCGTGCACTCTGCACGTCGTTGCGAGTAAGCCCGGCGGTCTTCTTGTTCGCGGCATACACCTCGGCGATCACCGAGATGAGCCCGCTATTGCTGTACTCAGGATGCGTATGGCCGAACTTGAATTGCCCCCACTGTGGGTATCCATATTGGGCCCATCCACGATCGCTGCGGGCCAGCGTGAGAATGTCGGCCCATCCGATGGGCTTCTTGCCATAGCCGATTGCTTCGGCCATTGGCTTCCACATCGCAATTACCACAGGTGAGAGCACGAGGTTCTCGGTCGATCCCACGAGATCCTGGCCGGTTTTGGCGCGCGACTCGGCATTTCCCAGGGTGATGAAAGCCCCAGACGCGGGACTTGTAATGTGTGCTTTCGTGTTTCCGCTTAGGATGTCTTCGATTGATTCGCCTGAGCCCATGGGGATGGCGCGTACAAAAATGCGCTGGCCGCTGGAGGTCTTGTTACCGGCGCGATTGAATGTTTCGGTAACATCTTTGATCCAATTCTCCTTCTCCGAGCCGTAAGTGAAAACCAACTCGAGAGAGCCGGAGGGCGCGGCACTTTCAGCCTGGGAAGACGATGCAGAGCGGCTCTGCTTGCATCCGGACTGCAGGAACGAAGCAAGAACTAACGCAAAAAGCACGCAGACGCAGCGTGCAGACGACGAGCCCCAGGTGCGCAGCATAGACTCGCTTTCCTTCGGAAGCCTTCCAGGACTGGGATCAACTGAGTCGTGGCAGCCTCCGAAAACCGCCAACACTGGCCTATACGAGAAAAAGCCATGATCTGTTGCAATCAGTTAAGCGAAGCATTGTTACATGCTGATGAATCCAGCGTAAGTAGCAGTGGGAATGCGGGTTATGCGTGAGAGGTGGTAGTCTCCAAAACGCTCGGACGAGAACGAGAAAGGCGAACACGAAGGGCACGGAAGAGAAGGCGAGAGGTCACGAACCTTTTCTCGTCTTCGTGACCTCTTATTTCGCCTTCGTGTCCTTCGTGTTCGCCTTGCCCTGTTCTTTCTCCGCTTCCCATGAGTATTCCCAACTGGTTACATCCCGGCGACTATTGGATCGCGCGATTCGCGCTGGAGAAAGCTGTCGGAGGGCTGTTCCTTATTGCGTTTTTCAACGCGGTAAACCAGTTCCGGCCGCTTCTGGGAGAGCGCGGTCTGCTGCCAGTTCCGTTATTTGTGCGAGAGGTCCCGTTCAGGGAATCGCCGAGCTTATTCTTCTTCTTTCCGAATGACAGGGCATTCGCTACCTGCGCCTGGATAGGCGTGGCACTATCGGCGTTGATCGTATCCGGTTTGGTCGATCGATATTCGTGGGTTTTGTTGGCGATCTGGGTTGCGCTCTGGGTGCTGTACCTCTCGTTTGTAAATGTTGGACAGATATTTTACGGATTTGGCTGGGAATCGATCATTCTGGAGGCTGGAGTTTACGCCGCATTTCTGGGTGGTTCGCAGATTAATCCTCAAATCGGTGTGATGTGGCTCTTCCGCTGGCTGCTCTTTCGCGTGATGTTCGGCGCCGGACTCATCAAGCTGCGCGGCGATTCCTGTTGGCGCGACCTCACGTGTCTCGACTACCACTATGAGACCCAGCCGATACCAAATCCGCTGAGCTGGCTCTTTCATCACGGGCCAGAATGGTCGAAGAAGGGCGGAGTGCTCTTCAATCACTTTACGGAATTAGTTGTTCCCTTTGGATACTTTCTGCCCCAGCCTCTTGCCAGCATCGCAGGAGCACTGACTATTGTCTTCCAGCTGCTCATCTTTGCGAGCGGTAATCTCTCCTGGCTGAATGCGCTCACGTTTGTTCTGGCCTTCAGTTGCTTCGATGATCAGACGCTTGAATGGCTCGGCCTGCCCGCTTGGCCAACACGTCCTCCCGATTTGGCCTTCCAGATTTTTACAGCGGCTATTCTCCTACTCGTCGTTGTACTGAGCGTAAAACCGGTTAAGAACCTTCTCTCCCGCCGGCAAGTGATGAATACGGTCTACAACCGCTTTCACTTCGTCGGAACTTATGGGGCATTTGGCGGCATCACGCGCGAGCGCTACGAGATCGTGATCGAAGGAACTAATGAAGCGGTGCTCACAGCATCAACCAAATGGCGCGAATATGAGTTCAAAGGCAAGCCCGGGGATCCCTCACGCATGCCGCCGCAGATCGCCCCTTACCATCTACGGCTGGACTGGCTTATGTGGTTTGCTGCCATGGGCCCGTATCAACGACATCCCTGGTTCATTCATCTGGCTGTAAAGCTCCTTCAGGGCGATAAGTCGGTGATCTCGCTAGTGAAGCACAACCCGTTTCCAGATCGGCCTCCGCGCTACGTCCGTGCGCAGCGCTATCTCTATCGGTTTTCCTCGTGGCGCGAGAGAAAAGAAAAAGGGCTTTGGTGGATACGCGAGCCAGCTGGGACCTACTTTCCGACCGTGTCGCTTCAAAGTCCCGCGCTGCGTCTCATGCTGCAACAGATGCGATGGATGGAGATGGACTAGCTTGCGTAATCTGGCTATCAACCTGAGACGCAAATCCTCCGCGCATTCAATAGTATGCAGGACGCAAAGCATAAGTTCCTAGATCAGGACTCGGGGACGAGCACTGGCGCCTTGGTGATAAATGGCCGGAAAGTCGTGACGGACCCAAAATAGAACCAGAATATAAATGAGGCCGCAACGCCGCTAGGTGCCTTCCGGAAAGCGAATGCAAGAAGTGAGCATGCAGGTACTCACAATTACCATAGCCATGTACATCGTTTCGTACATTGATGGTTAGCTGGAGAAATTCAGAGGGAGCTCTGCTCGATACGAAATGGTTATTGAGTTGCATTTCAGGTACTCAGAATTTGAAACTCACAAAACAGCGCTCACGGGGAAACGCTCACGCAGGCAAGGATGCAATCCTCTGGGGCACGTTTGTTGCGCAGTCATGACCGGGCCGCGCTCGCAGGCGCTGTGTGTGTCAAAACCCACGAGTCCGAAGATGAACCGTAAGCGCCGCACCGTCCTTTGGCTATACACCGAAGACTATGACTACCTGAGCGCTGTGGCTGAGCATGATATGGATCCGAAGAATGTCTCCATGCACCGGCTTGTCAAAGCCCTCCGAACTGCCGGCGTAAAGAGCTTTTTGCGCTTCGAGGAGACTTTAAAGCGATTGCCAACGCCACAAGGAAGAGCTTGAGGAAAGGTGGGAGATCCCCAAGCTTCTCCGTGGAGAAGCAAGCCGCATAATTGTTGAGAAGTTTCGTTGCGCGCGTAGCACGTAGCGGTGGAAGCCTGCGACTTCGAGTTAGGGGCTTGCACCCGCAGTGCGGTGCCTCATCAGAATCCGTCTCCCAATACAATGCTCCTTCACGACAGGAGCGTCTTGATGAACTTTATTCGCGGATTCCGGTTCACGTGTGTCTCTCAGCTACTTGGCTTTGTACTCGTGTGTGGCTTTCCAGGCCGATTTCTTCTTTGTCAAACTCCAAATTCTTCCAACAAGCTGCGCTTCGAGATCAGCTTTCCCGCAAGCTTGAGTAACAAGCCTCTGGATGGGCACGTCATGCTCGGCATAGCCAAGGATGAGAAGCCGGAGCCACGCTTCCAACTCCGCGAAGAGGAGGCAGAAAGCGCGCAGTTCTTCGGACTGGATGTGGATGGATTAGCTCCAGGAGGCGCCGCCACCATCGACTCCTCCACGCTCGGCTATCCGCTGGTTAGCCTTGGATCGCTGCCCGCGGGCGATTACTACGTGCAGGCTGTGCTCAACATTTATGAGACCTTTCATCGCTCTGACGGGCACACTGTAAAGCTGCCGCCGGATATGGGAGAAGGGCAGCAGTGGTTCGAGAAGCCCGGCAATCTTTTCAGCAAACCACAGCGACTGCACATCGATCCATCGAGTAGCACAGTTCTTCGCGTTGCGTTTTCGGAGAAGCTTCCGCCAATTCAGCCGCCTGCGGATACCCAGTACGTCAAGCACTTCCGCATGCAGAGCAAGCTGCTGAGCGACTTTTGGGGCCGACCGATGTACCTGGGAGCGATCGTCGTTCTGCCTGAAGGTTTTGATAAACATCCGAATGCGCATTACCCGGTCTTGATCGATCAGGGCCACTTTCCGGCAGACTTTCGCGGCTTTCGCACCGAACCGCCCACGGCAGATATGAAAGACCGCGCGCGCAAGCGCGCCGAATCGCAGTACAAGCTCTATCAGGATTGGACTTCGGGCCGTCTGCCGAAGATGCTGCTGCTACAGATTCAGCACGCGAATCCTTACTACGACGACTCCTATGCCGTAAATTCAGCCAACGTGGGACCGTATGGTGACGCGATTCTGAAGGACCTCATTCCCGAAGTGGAAAAGCGTTTTCGGGGAATCGGTCACCCTTGGGCCCGCGCGCTTACAGGAGGATCAACCGGTGGCTGGGAGGCGATCGCGGATCAAGTCTTCTATCCCGATGATTTTAACGGCGCCTGGGGGTTCTGTCCTGATCCCATTGACTTCCGTGCCTACCAGATCGTGAACATTTACGAAGACAAGAACGCTTTCTGGGCGCAAGGCCCATTCGGCCGCGTGCCGCGTCCGGAGATGCGGGAACCCGATGGCAACCTGAAAGCTGTGATGGAGCCTGCCGTCCGACGGGAAGAGGTTATGGGAACGCATGGTCGGTCGACAGAACAATTTGGAATCTGGCAAGCCGTCTTCAGTCCGGTCGGCGCTGATGGTTATCCAAAACAAATCTGGGATCCTAAAACGGGAGACATCGATTCCTCAGTCGCGAATTACTGGAAGGAGCACTACGACCTGAATCACATCATGCAGCGCGATTGGCCCACTTTAGGACCGAAGCTCGTCGGCAAGCTGCACATCACCGTGGGCGACATGGACACTTGGTACCTCAACAACGCAGTTCATTTCGTGCAGGACTTTCTTGACAGTCCAGAAAACCAGTACAAAGTCGCCACCTTCGAATACGGCTACCGCCAGCCGCACTGCTACGAAGGCGGGGGCAACATCAGCGTGAGTGATTCGGCCTCGACAATGTTTCAGCGCATCATGCCGCAAATGGCGCAGCATATGAAGGACACTGCGCCCAAGGGAGCGGATATGAGTTGGGAGTATTAGGGTATGTGCAACGTCGGGCGGGGCCTTCGAGTAGTGGATAAGGCGCCCTCGTGCGTCAACTCGCATCTGCCGATGAAATTTTTCGCCGATCTCATGATTCAAAGGACTTAGGGCCCGAGGTCTCATCGAGATATCACATCTTGATCTCATGTGGATCTCGATGAGATCGATGAGATATCGCATCGAATCTCGGTGAGATCGAGCTCCCGGGAGGAGGATCGCCCGTCGAGTGACAGAACGGTTGAAATCGGCTGCAGCCTTGAAGCATCCCCGCCGATTGCTCCGGATTTGGTATTCTCATCGGGTTTCCGACCGTCACTCGACGCTACCGCAGCCTGAGCGCGAATGCAAATTTCGTCCGTTGCTCGCCTCGTTTACGCGCTCAATAAGATCGGCAGCTTGCGAGTTGTCAGAAAAATATTTTTGTTATCCGTTGCTCTTGCCTCGGCGCTCTTGCAAACCGAAAAAAACGCCGGCCCGAAGGCCGGCGTTTTAGGTGGATCCCGAGTGGTCTGGTTTTAGAAGGTGAGCTTCAGACCATATTCGAGTTGACGCGGAGAACCGGCAGCATTCACGCCAGTGCCCAGCCCTATTCTGACCGAATCACGTCCCCCTGGTAGTCCGGGCTTGTCTGCAGTCGTACCGTTGATGTTCCCGGCCGAGCCATTCAGGACGCTTCCGAGCGTATGCCCGGGAGCATTGAAGTTGGCAAAATTGAACGCGTTGTAGAAGCCGATCGACGGCTCTAGCGTGACGCTTTCCCTTACTTTTATGGGGTAGGCCACCTTGAGGTCGATCGTCTTCAGCCAGGTGAGGCCCATCTCTCCCGCAGGCGCAAGTGGAAGGCTGTCCATCACCGCTCCTAATGCTACGAGTTGCGATTGACTAAACAGGCCTGCGCTGACAAGCGCTTGCCCTGCAGGCGACAATTTGCCGGCTACAGTGCTGTTGTAGTTGTTAATCGCACTATTGATGCTCCCGGGACTGACACTTCGATTGAAGGCTCCCAAATTTGTTTGTGGGAGCAGGTGATTGATGTTGGCTCCGTCTCCAACAGGATCGCTGGAGAAGATCTCTCCAGAACGTCCTTGGTTCTCAATCCTCATATCCTGAGCCAACGGCGAAAAGAAGTGAGAACCGAAGCTCAGCATAGGACCATGAGTAATGTGGAAACTGCCACCAAACGAGATCTGGTTTGTACGATCGAGGGAGTTCGGGCCCATGTGAGCGGTGGGATTGCGAAAATCATCCGCTTCGGGAATGAAGTCCTGATCGGCAGCCATGCTCACAAATCTCGAAAGCGCATACGAGATTTGATAGCTCGCCGCACTAATACCCCGAATTGGATTTCCTCTATTCCCCACCAGCTTGACTTGCAGTCCGTTGTACTCGGAGCGGCCGATTGGGAACAGCATGTTGTTCTCACCTACCAACGGATTGATGCCGGGGAACGCGGCTCCGGTGTTCGGATCCAATCCGTTGAAGGAAGCTGGGGTTCCGCTCAGGAAACTGTTTCCTGAATCGAGACCGTTGCCGGCAAAATCACTGATAGTCGCTCCCGCGGCAATCGCGCAATTGATGGCCGCGGCATTGGTGCCGCTGCAGCCAGTGAAGCTACTGGTCGTGGCTGCAATGGCATTCAAAGCCGCTGTCTTGTTTAAGAACCGCGCATCTCCCACGTGATTGGTGTCATACGAGAGAAGGTAATGTTCCCCGATGTTTCGAATGAAATCGGCACTCAAAACAAGACCCGGAGCGAGCTCTCGCTGAATTCCGATATTCATTTGAATGGAGCGCGGCGTCCGATAATCGGGAGCAATGAAACCGTTTCCAGTGGAGTTCGGGCCGTTCGCTAGAATGTTCCCCAGGAAGTTCAAGTTCGCTTGAGGTCCAGCGGTCTTGGTTGCCGATATTAACGTAGTCTCCAGCGCCTGGACCAACGGAAGAACAGATCCAACCCGCTGACCGCAGATACCAGTAGCTATATCCACTCCATTGACACTCGTGACGGAGTTGCCACCCGGCAAAGCAAGGACCCCGCTGGGGCAGGGGCTGGCGGTGCCGAAGAACAATCCTTTCTGCAGACGGCTGGGACGATCGAAGAGAATGTTGTTGAAGACGGCGTTTTCCCAATACAGGCCGGTTCCGCCGCGAATGACTGTCTTACCAGAGCTGCCGAGGCTATAGGCAAAGCCGAACTGCGGACCAAAGTTCGAATTCGGCTGGCGTACTCGACCGCCAAGGTTAGGCTGACCAAACTGGTCCAGTATGAAACTTTTGCCTGTACAGGGCACCTGCCCTCCAAACAACGTGGGGTCGATCTGATCGCAGGTCATAGGCGGTAGATCGCTGTCTTGCCGTCCGGTGTCCCGCGAGTAACGTATTCCGTAAGTCAGGCTTAGGTTTGGCCTGACTTTCCAACTGTCTCCCACATAGAGGCCGAGTCGGTCGTCATATTGTCCACCGGCTGGATAACCAAACTGCGGTATTTCGGTGAAGAACCCCTGGCCGTTGCCGACCAGAATGGTAGAAATTTTGTAGTTGAGGGGATTGGTTCTTCCGCCGGGGAAGGGTCCACTATCAGCAGCGGCCTGAGCGGAGAGCGAATTCCTTGTTCTCGCTTCGGGAGCAAGCCCATAGAAAGCAGCGAATCCGCCGCCGAGAATCTTGTTGAAACTCATTCCGTAGCGAAGGATGTGAGCGCCAAGAATCTTGCTTCCGTCGTACTTAATTTGTTTGTCGGACTGGAAGGTTGCCTGAGGGGCTAGTCGCGAAGGTCCGAAGCGAGTGACCACGCCTGCAGGCCCGATGCGTATGTCCACTGGTATATTGCCCGCCGGATTGAAGACGCCTGGGTTCCCAAGAACGGCGTCAGCGATGTGATTCTGGAACTTCAGATAGCCAAAGCGGATGCTGTGCGTGAAAGTTCCCGTGTTGAAATCGAGACCCACACCATGGGCAGGAGTATTGTCGCGATTGGCAAATGGCTGATAGGTCGCGCCAAACGCGCTTACGTCACTGTTGGTGTGATAGGTAAAGCGGTAAAACAGGTGCATATCGGGTCTAATTTGCCAATCCAGTTTGCCGAGTGATGTGGTGTCACTAAATTTGGCGGGATAACCTCCTGGCAGGCCCTGAAATGGCGGCGGTGGACTTAGCGGCGTCAGGAATGGCTGGCGGATATGCTCGACGTTCCCAAAGAAGAACAGCTTGTCCTTAATAAGCGGACCACCGAGGCTGCCGCCCATCTGGTTTCTCTGGAAGGGTGTGTCCTGACCGCCGGGGAAATTTGCGATGCCAGCGCGCTTGTCGCGGAAGAGATAGAAGCCTTGGCCATGAACATGATTCGTGCCAGACCTGGTCACTACGTTTACGGCTCCTGAGGACGTTAGCTCCGTAGAGAGATCCAACGTGGATTGGCTAAGCTGGAACTCTTTAATGGCGCCAGCGGAGATGTTTTGCGTGGTGGTACCGACGGTTTCATCGCTGATGTCGATACCGTCGAGCGTGATGCGAGCAGTGCGGCCATAACGTCCTCCGAACGACACGGATGAAAACCCGTTCTTTGTCGGATCGAAATTGCCTCCGTCTTGAATCTGCACGCCGGGCTCGAGCTGCGCCAAATCAAGAAAGTTCCGTCCGTTAATCGGAAGGTTCTCAATTTGTTCCGTGGTCAGCACCCCTTGCACACTGGGCTGCTCAGTGTTTATCGCGACACTCGTCGCTTGCACCTCGATCACCTGCGACTCTTGTCCCACTTTGGCCGTGAAGTTTCCGGTGGCAATCTCGCCGACCTGGACCTGCACAGGTGACTCAATGGTGGCAAAACCCTTGCTCTCCACGCGCACTGTATAAGCGCCTGGCGCTAAAGGTCCGGAAACGTATGCACCTCTGGAATTCGTGGTCAAAACGAGCGCCTGTCCCGAGGCTTGGCTGGTAATTGTGACCTTGGCTCCGGTAACTACAGCCCCAGTAGGATCAGTAACAGTTCCTTGAATGCTTCCGGTTGATAGTTGTGCCAGCAGTGCGGAGCACCACAGCAAAAACAGCCCCAAAAAAAGAACGCGCCTGAACAGTTTGGACGTCATTTAGCCTCCTCGTCGTCCCTGTGAATGGATGGACCGAGCGGCTCGGCACGCAGCGAAGCGGCTACATATGAGCTGCTCAGAAAAAAAAGCAAAGTTCTGGTGTAGGACCCTTCCGGGTTTAGTCCGGGATATTTGGGGATCAGAATACGATCTACCGTGACAAAATGCGCCAGCAACATTCGAACAGAATGAGGGAACTTGTCAAGAAAGTTGCTCAATGCACGTGTAGGTTCTTTTGGCGCGTGGGACAGGACAACGGCAAATAGGGACTAAGCGTCGCGCCCGGAGAGATCTTTCCCTTTTTGAGAATTTTAGCTGCCCAGAGGAGTGTTGCTTCCGCGGCTTCGAAGCGAGCTGACTCTCTGACATACTTGTAAGCCTTTATTATTCAGCGCCTTTCGCGTCGTCACTGTGAGCAGGGTGCCGTCACTCAAGATCTTGCCTGACTTAAAGTTGCCCAGTTTGCAATTCGCCAGTACCTTGATCATGCTTGGTGGATGCAACCCACAAATCCGTTATCCGCAGGCTGTTCTCTTCCGAGTGCGGCGGATCTGATCGCCTCATCCCCCGCTGGCTCTTCCTACGCGCATTCGGCCTTATCTACTTTTCGGCGTTTTATTCGCTGTTCTTCCAGATTTGCGGGCTGATCGGCCCACAGGGGATTCTTCCGGCCAGCGAATACCTCGAGGCGATTGCGCGGTCAGGTGTTGCGCACGTCCGTTTCTGGTATGCGCCTTCGTTGGTTTGGATTTCGAGCGGCTCTGGAATGCTGTTGGCACTGTGCTGGATCGGGATGATCGCATCGTTGGTGCTGGTCTTGAACTTCTGGCCGCGCGCGATGCTTGTGATTTGTTTCGTTTGTTTTCTCTCGTTTGTTTCTGCGTCCAGGGATTTCTCGGAATACCAGTCCGACGGCATGCTGCTTGAGGCGGGCTTCATCTGTTTGTTCTTCGCACCGCCTGGTTTGCGTCCGGGGCTTGCGGCGAAGCATCCACCTTCCCGGGCGAGCTTGTTTCTCTTGCAGTGGGAGTGGTTCCGCATCTACTTCGAATCGGGAATCGTGAAGCTGGCCAGCGGTGAGCCGCAATGGCGGAATTTCACAGCGATGGATGAGTATTACCAAAATGGTCCTCTGCCAACGTGGATTGGATGGTACCTGCAGCATCTGCCGCACTGGTTTCATGCAACCTCCACAGGAGCCACGCTGGTGATGGAACTCGGGCTGATCTGGATGATTCTGTTGCCGCGCAGGTTCCGAGTGACCGTATTTTGCATTGTTACGGTTTGGGAACTGGGCGTGATCTCGAGCGCGAACTATGCGTTTCTGAACTACCTGGTGCTAAGTTTGGGAATTCTGTTGGTCGATGATCGCTTTGTGCTGGGGTGGATTCCGGAGAAGTGGCGATTACTAGTGGCAGCGGACCCGGCTCCTGCCAATGTGCCGGACACGATGGCGGAAACAACGGAAGAGTCGCGGGCTGAGGATGCTGGGCTGGGGCGCCGCCCGGTGCTCCGTTTTTTTCCGGCGCTGGTTCGGCGCCACGTGGTCGCATTGAAACTTGCGCTGGCAGCGGTGATGCTTACATGGATTTTCTATGTCACCACCGCCTTGCTGATCCTGATGCTTGCCCCGCGAACTCCGCTTCCCACTACGCCGATCGTCATGCTGGAACCATTTCGAATCGCGAATCAATATGGACTGTTTGCGGTTATGACGCGAGGCCGCTACGAAATCGAATTCCAAGGTTCCAGAGACGGGCAGAACTGGGTTGCCTATACCTTCTGCAACAAACCACAGAACCTGAATGAAGCGCCACGGATCTACGCTCCCTATCAGCCTCGCTTCGACTGGAACCTGTGGTTCGCATCACTGGGAACATGGGCGAACAATTCGATTGTCCCCAACACCGAAGTTCGCCTGCTCTCCAATGACCCAGATGTGCTCAAGCTGTTTCGAGGAAATCCGTTTGCCGATGCGCCGCCGAAGCAGGTGCGCGCGGTGCTGTGGCAATACTGGTTCACGACCATGGCGGAGAAGCGGACCACAGGAAACTGGTGGCGACGGAAATCACTCGGATCCTACGCGCCAACGATCGAACTTCAACCCGACGGCAAGATTGGCGTGGTGGACATGCCACTGGAGATGGCTCCACACCCATGACATCGAATTCGTCCAAGGCGGTTGTTATCGGCTCTGGACCGAACGGACTGGCGGCGGCGATCACCCTCGCTCAGGCGGGACTTCAGGTCGAAGTTTTTGAGGCTGAGTCGCAACCTGGCGGGGGAGCGCGGACGATGGAACTCACGCTGCCTGGTTTTCTTCACGATTTCGGCTCGGCTGTGCACCCGATGGCTGCCGGATCTCCCTTCTTCTCCAGCCTGCCGTTGCGCGAACACGGCCTTGAGTGGATTCACTTTCCGGCACCAGTTGCCCATCCGCTCGACGATGGAACCGCTGTGATGCTTGAGCGCGATTTAGCTGAGGCTGTGAGAGTGCTGGGTGAAGATGGCAGAGCCTGGGATCGAATGGTGCGGCCGTTGGTGGAAAGATGGCATGAGATTGCGCCGGAACTGCTGCGACCGATGATCTCGGTCCCTCGACATCCATTCGTACTCGCAAAGTTTGGACTGCAGGGGCTAAGATCGGCTAATTCTCTAGCAAACGGACTTTTTCGCAGTGAGCGCGCAAAAGCCCTGTTTGCGGGACTAGCCGCTCATTCGATGGTTGATCTCGGCGAGCCATTTACTGCGTCCTTCGGCATCGTTTTCGCTGTAACCGCTCATGCGGTAGGGTGGCCCATTCCCCGCGGCGGAGCGCAGTCGATTACGAATGCCCTTCGTGGATACCTTGAGAAGCTCGACGGCGTGGTTCGAACTTCCAGCCGAGTGGATGCACTGTCTTCCGTAGGCGACTTCTGTGTGGCGCTCTGCGATCTAACGCCGCGCCAGATGCTGCAAATAGCCGAAGATCGCTTCACTGCAAGGTATCAACGGTTGCTTAGTCGGTACCGATATGGTCCCGGTGCGTTCAAAGTGGATTACGCATTGTCGAGTCCGATCCCGTGGAAGGCGACGGAGTGCGCACGGGCCGCGACCGTCCATCTCGGGGGGACCATGGAGGAAGTTGCTGCCTCGGAAAATGACACAGCGCACGGTCATCATCCGGAACGTCCATTCATGCTCGTTGCGCAACCAACGTTGGCCGATCCGACGCGTGCGCCCCAAGGCAAACACATTGCGTGGACCTATTGCCACGTCCCCAATGGAAGTACCATCGATATGCTTCCGCGTATGGAAGCCCAGCTGGAGCGCTTTGCTCCGGGCTTTCATGATTGCGTGCTGGCGCGACGCGTGCTTCGTCCCACAGATCTTCAGAGCATGAACGCCAATCTGATCGGTGGCGATATCGGCGGAGGAGCATCTGACTGGCGTCAGCTCATTGCCCGGCCTACATGGCGGTTCTATTCCACTCCTGCCAAGGATGTTTACATCTGCTCCTCGTCGACACCGCCCGGTGCTGGAGTGCACGGAATGTGCGGCTACAACGCCGCGAAACTGGCGTTGAAGAAGTTGGGAACAAAATGAGCATTGCCATGCCGTCCAATTTCTCGATCGTGATACATGTATTAGTTTCCATTTTTTAGTCCGAGGGATGGGGTGCGAGCAGATCCGGTCTTGGTAGTACATGGCGGAGCTTGGGCGATGCCGGACGATGTGGTGGAAGATCATCGTCGCGGCGTGCAGAATGCGCTTCGGATTGGCTGGGAAATTCTGGCTTCCGGAGGATCGGCTCTCAAGGCAGTCGAGGAAGCAGTCGTTGTAATGGAAGATGACAACACCTTCGATGCCGCGCTCGGCAGTTTCCTTACCGCGGATGGCAAAGTCCAAATGGATGCGCTAATCATGGACGGCGCTACTATGCGTGCCGGCGGAGTCGGCTGTGTAGAACGCATCCGAAATCCAATTCGCGCTGCGCGTCTGATCCTGAGCGAGAGTCCGCACGTGTATTTTGTCGGCCAAGGCGCCGAGCAGTTTGCAGCGGGACTTGGAATCGAGCTTATCGAGAACCGGGAGCTGGTAATCGATCGCGAGCGAAAGCGACTGGCTGAAGCCAAAGCCAAGGCTGCCGCTGGTGAGCGCGATCACACCTTTGCCGGACACGATACCGTTGGAGCCGTGGCCCTTGATTCCAACGGACACCTTGCAGCAGCGACTTCGACTGGCGGTACTGTCAACAAGACTCCGGGGCGAGTAGGCGACTCTTCACTGATTGGTTGCGGATGCTATGCGGACGATCAAAGTGGAGCGGTCTCGTGCACGGGTTGGGGCGAACCGATCATGAAGCTTGTCCTCGGCAAGTGGGCGACTGACCGGGTTGCGAGTGGTTCTGTTCCAGAACTCGCCGCCCGCGAAGCGATCGGATACCTCAACTCACGGCTCAACGGTCATGGCGGCATGATCCTTCTCGATGCGCGTGGACGTTATGGCATTGCTTACAACACTCCTCGGATGGCATGGGGTGTGCGCACGAAGTTTGGCGAGCAGTCGGGCATTCAGATTTCCTGAATTCGACTTGCACGACATCCAAGAAGAAATCGCAGCCTGCCAAGAAAATCTGGCTGCCCGCTCCTTTTGTGATTGCGTCAGCCTTTCCTTGCTTCTGACATTCCCTGAGAGTGTCGCGCGATGTCGTCGTATGCCGTGCACGACAGGTTACGTGGCCGCTTGTAATCGCACGGTTAACTGATGTACAAACCTTGCGGCAATCAAGTCACAAAAACGTAATAAACAGCAAACCATGGATAAAGTGCTGCGTGCGTCGTGGTCTTCCCAAGTCCTTTGTTTGCGCCGATTACTCGATCAGGAGTCTTCATGAAGCGAGTTCTAAGAACGCTCGTTAGCGCGATTGTTTTTCTGTCTCTAACTCTGGTAACAAACGCCCAGAACATCGCTACCGCCAATCTCCACGGAATCGTTCAGGACCCGAACGGGGCAGTGATCCCGAATGCCAATGTTACTGCGCGACTGGCCGCACAAAACCTGGAACGCAGCACGCAGACAAACGCCGGCGGTGAGTATGTGCTGCTGAACTTGCCCCCCGGCAACTATGCCATTCAAGTGGATGCCCCTGGCTTCGCCAGACTTGTTCAGAGCCCGGTCGTGTTGACCATCGGACAAGACGCCCAGCTGCCGGTGCACATGCGGGTCGCGAGTACCTCGGAGCAGGTAACAGTAGAGTCGAATGCGGAACTGATCGAAACGCAGCGCAGCGCGGAGTCTACGACGATCGACACTCAGCGCATTGAGAACCTGCCCATTAACGGGCGGAATTACATTAACTTTGCGCTTACGAACTCGCAGCTCACGCGCGACGACGCGCCCAGTATCGGAGCGGCTCCGACCTCTGGACTGAACTTCAGCGGACAGCGAGCCCGCGCCAATCTGGTGAACCTTGACGGCATGAACAACGTCGACAACGGAGTAAATGGGATTCGCTCGACGGTCTCGCAAGAAGCGGTCCAGGAATTCCAGATCATTACGAACGGTTACAACGCCGAGTACGGTCAGGCAGCCGGCGGCATCGTGAATATCATCACGAAAAGCGGGACGAACAACTGGCACGGATCGGCTTTCGCCTACCTTCGCAACCGCAATATCCAGGCCACGAACCCGTTCTCCACCGTCAAGGATCCGGCTTATACCCGCGTGCAGCCCGGAGCGACTCTCGGCGGCCCGATCGTCAAGGACAAGACGTTTTTCTTCTTCTCATTCGAAACCACGCGCCGGCATGAAACCGGTTTTTCCAGTATTGGGCAGAACAATTTCGATCTCCTTCCGATAGATGTTTCGCGCTTCTTCGGTGCTCCCCAAGGGGCTGTAATCTTTCAGGGCACCTCAGCTCAGCAGGGATTCCTGAATGGTATTCCGAACGCTGCACTAGCGAATCCCGCGGTTCAGGGATTTTTGCAGAAGTACGTGCCAGTGGTTGGCGGCGGATCAGCGACCGCATTAAACGGCAGGCTACCCGCAGCTTTGGGCGGAGGTCCGGCCTTTATCACGAGCGGCGCGCCGCTGCCCGCCTCGTTTCATGGTCTTAACTCCCAGATTGGGAATTTTCCGGTATTTGAAGGAACTACGGTCTACAGCCTTCGTCTGGACCACAAGCTAACGAACAACCAGCAGCTGATGCTCCGTGGCAACGTCAGTCCGAGTACGGTTACGGGAATTGAGGTCAACGGCCAAAACCAGACCTTTGGACAGAACTCTTACTCGCGCACGTCGCAACAGACCTATCGCGATGTGGCCATCACCGCGCAGGATTCCTGGGTGATCGGAAATACGAAGGTGAATGAGCTTCGCTACGGGTATTCGCGCCGTGGACTGCTCTATAACTTCTCCAGCGGGCCGGGTGGCGGAGACGTGGCCATTAACATTCCCGGTTACGCCTTCTTTGGCCGCGAACCGTTCTCGTTCGTGAATCGTACTGAGCAACGCCACGAAGTGGCCGACGTATTTTCATGGACCATCGGCAGCCATCAAGTGAAATTCGGCGGTGACTACAACCATCTGCCTCTCACCGCAGACTTCACTGTAAACTTTGGCGGCCTCTACAATTTCGGCTCACTCTCGGCCGTACAGCTCGGATTCCCCGCCAGCCTTCCCGGACTGGGCAATGTTCCTGACTTCTCGCCCGTGCAGGCGTATGGTCTAGGCATTCCCCAGAGTTTCGTGCAAGGTGTTGGTAATCCTCATGACAGCTTTACCAACAACATCCTCGGATTTTTTCTGCAGGACTCCTGGCGAATCAAGCCGAACCTGACACTGAACTATGGCGCTCGTTACGACGTAGAGTTCACTCCTACGCCAGCGGCAAACAATGCCATGTCGGCTGCAGCTCAGGACGCGCTTGGAATCACTCAGGGTATCCCGCAGGACCTCAATAACATTGCTCCGCGCGTCGGCATTGCCTGGGATCCGTTTAAGGATGGGAAGACCGCGATTCGTGCGTCGTACGGAATGTTCTTCGACCATCCGTTGCTGGCTCTGGCCTTCGATTCCGATGTGGCGGATGGAGCACAGGCTCCGCAAATCATTCTGGGTGGCGGCGCAATCTGTAACCCGCAGGCCCCTTCAACTCAGGGGTTAGGAAGTCTGAACGCGACGAATGGTTTTCAGGGTATTCAGACCAGCCCAGCTTGTGCTCTGCCGCCTGCCTTGGCCGCGGGACTTCAGTACCTGCCGGCCGAGCAGCGATACAACGCGCTGAACGCGAATTCGCTCTTTGTCAACCAAAACTTCATTACGGCCGGCGTTCCGCTCTCAATTCTTCCCTTTGGCTTCCCCACGGCGAAGAATTTCGAGTACGCATACTCCGAGCAGGTGAACTTCGGAATCGAGCGAGATCTGGGCCACAACTACTCACTCGCGCTTAATTACAACTACAACGGCGGTCATCACATCAATCGACCCATAAACGCCAACCCAACCCGCGGTGATCTGTTGGTGAAGAACTGGCAGGCCGCTGTGGCTGCGGGGGCCATCACTCCCAGCACGCTGCCGATTTCGGTCACAGCTTGCGGCGTCGGACCGGCCGGGCCGTTCGTGCCGGCGGCGGTCACGAACTTCTTCCGCCCGTCTGGACTGAACCAGTCGCTCGTGCCCGTCGTTCCGGCGCAATGCTTGGCGCTGGTGCAGTCCGTGGAGCAAGCAAACAAGCTCGGCGTGGGTGTGCCGGTCCCATTCAGTGACATGGTCGCCAACTACTCAAACGGCAGTTCGGTTTACCACGCGCTAACCGCCAATCTGCGCAAGCGCTTCAGCAATCACTACGAGTTCCTGGCGTCGTACACCTGGTCACACTCGATCGACGACTCCACCGATCTTCAGTCGCTACTCGCGCCGCAAGACAGCTTTAATCCCAATGCGGAACGCTCGGAGTCGACGTTCGATCAGCGTCATCGCTTTGTGTTCAGCAGCGTGTATCAGTCGGGGAGAGTTGGCGACGGTTGGGTCGGCAAGCTGCTTAGCAATTTCACCGTGGCTCCGATTGTCGAAGCCAGTTCAGGAAGACCATTCAACATTCTGGTCGGATCTGACCGCAACTTTGACTTCGGCCCGAATACCGATCGTCCAATAGCTGTGCCGGCCAATACGGCAGTGAACCTCTGTTCCGACGCGCCAGTGGCATCGCGATATTCCCCGACCGGATTCCTCCAACCCGCTTGCTTCCTGAACGGCACGCTCGTCGGAAACCTGAAGCGCAACGCGGGCATCAAGCCCACGACGGTCTTCACCGATTTGCGTATCGGCCGCCTCTTCGACCTGACTGAAAGATTTAAACTCGAAGGCACGGTCGACATGTTTAATTTGATCAACAAGTTCAACGTCGCCGACGTGAACGTGCTCTGGACCAGTGCGGGGCAGCCAACGGCCGCCTTCGATCCACGGCAGTTCCAATTTGGGCTGAAGTTGACGTTCTAAAGCAATAGAAACGGAGCGCCGGGCGCCCTGTGCGCCCGAAGTCTTGCTGTGGCGAGGAATACTCGCCTGCTGCCCTCGCAAGAAGTAGAAGGGGTCTTCGGGGTGAGCTCGATCAGTGCTGTGCCCCAACCATCGTAAACGGAATTGTATTTCTCGGCGAGCCGTACCAGCAGTTCCGTAAACTCTGAACTGATGAGGGTTGTTACTTTCGCTCTGACTTGTCCGCTCACACTCCATTTCTCCAAGCCGCCGATGCTTTCACATTGCTGAATTCGTTCCGTGTGAGCGCATCTGCCAGCAGCCCTGCAGTGGACTCGTCAGGACTCCAGAAGTGAATATCAGCCAAGCGCTCGTTGTCGAGCTTTACGCCGTAGCCGCTGATCGTTGAAGCAAGTTGTTGATTGCGCGCTGCATGCTTGGCAATCATTTCCTGCAGGCGCTCCTCGCGCTCGTCAGTATCCATGCCTAGGTGGGATCTTTACGCGCTGAAAGGTTGAAGTTCCTGCTCGATTTGAGATGCGTGAATCTGTTCGCCGCTGTTTAATCGTTCCACAATGGCAGCAAGCACCAGCTTCGCCTGGTCCTTGCCACGACTGCGGATGAAGCCGTCATAAACGTGCTCACCGTTCGCCGCGCGATTGATCTCTGCTTCGCGGTTATGATCATCCAGCTCCGTGAAATAAATCACCTGATAGTTACCATTCCGGGCAACGTCTTTATAGATTTCAAACATGATCTTCTCAGGTGGTGGAGTAAAGGCCATACGTTGGATTCCGTGCCGAAATTATAACTTCGCAAAGAGCAGAGACACAGCACACAGCGCCTCAGCCCTCCAGAGCTGCTTCTTGTAAGTACTATCCGCAAACCGAATACGCCTCATTCCGAAAACGAACAGGATATTTGGTCCTGGAATTGCTAGGCTGACAGAGTCCGGCAGGTAACCTCTCTGACGGGTGACCGGACTGGCGGACACTTTGAAATCTGTCCTAACGCCTGCCCGCTGCTCGACTTGTCAACTATATTTCAAAAATGTATCTTAAATCCCACTGTGAGCATCTGAGCCAAGAGCCGGTGCGACCATGCATGATTTTCGCTCGCTGAGCATGGACAGTTCCGTTGTTGTCTGTCGTAGCAGTGTCGATCTGCGTACGCTACACTCGGCGTTTGCCAACCCTTCAATTATCTGTTCCCAAAACAAAACAATCGGTATTCCGTTTTTGAAAGACGACTTGCTGTACATCGTCTCCGCTCCACGGCTCCCAAGGTTCATTGTTCGCACCCCCAGTCAACAACGATCAACCTTCCTGACCGCTTCACGAGATCCCCACGGAGAACAACATGTCCGTCACCAAAATCGATGTTCCGCTCGCGGGTTTGACCAGCCGTCCGCCGGTTTCTGTTGAAGAAGAGATTCGCCGCCGCCTTTCCGCGGAACGCGAGCGTCTGTCTCGCGAGGCAGGCTTAGACGGCAAGCACGCAAAGCATTTTCATCGTCCGATCGAGCGCGCTTTTACCGCCTCCGAACGCGACCGGGTCACGATTCTCATCGGGGGACTTACGTGGAAGCACGAGAAGGTGATGAAGGCCGTCTTCGAGGCCTGCGGCTACAAGTGCGACGTGCTGCCGACGCCCGACGTCGCGGCGTTCCAACTGGGGAAAGAGTACGGGAACAACGGACAGTGCAATCCGACGTATTTTACTGTCGGCAACCTGGTTCAGTATCTACAACTGCTTGAGTCTGCCGGAATCTCAAAGCAGGACATCCTCGACAACTACGTGTTCTTCACTGCCGGGTCCTGCGGGCCATGCCGTTTTGGCATGTATGAATCCGAGTACCGCCTTGCGTTGCAGAATGCTGGATACGATGGCTTCCGTGTCCTGCTATTCCAGCAGAACGATGGCGTGAAGGCTGCCTCCGGCGAGCCCGGCCTCAAGTTCACGGTCGACTTCGGCATGGGCATGTTCAATGCCTTGAACATGGGTGACATCATGAACGAGATGATCTTCCGCATCCGTCCATTCGAAGTAAACAAAGGTCAGACCGATCGCGTTTTCCAAGAATCAGTGGACAAGATGTGCGCCATGCTCAAGGAGCGCAAGCCGTTCGAGGACTTGGAAGACCTGCCGAAGTGGATGACGAGCTACCTGGCCAAGCACAAGAACACCGGCTGGGAAAAGATGGTGAATTCACTCGGAAAGGTCTGGGAGCATCTATACGGAACGGCTTACAAAGAGTGTCTCCAGGCAGTACACCATCACCTCGCGACCATCGAAGTGGATCGTCTGCGCATAAAGCCCGTCGTAAAGATCATCGGTGAATTCTGGGCGCAGACCACAGAAGGCGACGGCAACTTCAACATGTTTGCCTTTCTGGAGCGGGAAGGCGCTCAGGTGCTCGTCGAGCCCATCGCCACCTGGATCATGTACATGATGTACCAGGTGAAAGAGCGGTGGCGCGAGAAGAAGCCGCTCGAAGATAAGTACCAGAGGCCCGCATGGTGGGAGCTGCGTAAGCACGCCGTCAATGAACTGAACTTCCAGAAGAAGATCGCCATGCTGAGCGTAGGCGAGATGATTTACTCCCGCCAATACCATCGCGTGGTCGAGTCTCTTGGAGACATCGCCCATCACTTGATCGATCAGAAGGAGATGGCGGACCTCGCGATGCCGTTCTACAACCAGTTCGCGCGGGGCGGCGAGGGACATCTCGAAGTCGGCAAGAACATCTACTACACCAAGCACAAGCTGTGTCATATGGTGCTGGCTCTGAAACCCTTCGGCTGCATGCCTTCCACGCAATCGGACGGAGCCCAATCGGCGGTAGCAAATGCGTTCAAGGAGATGATCTTCCTGCCCATCGAAACCTCAGGTGAAGGTGAGATCAACGCCCACAGCCGTGTGCAGATGGCGCTCGGCGAGGCTAAGGTCAAGGCGCGTATGGAGTTCGACGAGGCACTGAAGTCGACCGGCAAATCACTGGATGAGATTAAGAGCTACGTTGCCGATCATCCTGAGCTGCGGCAATTGTTCTATCCCATGCCGCATCGCGAAGGCGTCACAGGCATGGCGGCGAACTTCGTGCTTCACGTCAGTGATTTGATAAACGGGCGCAAGAAGCTATATCGCGTTCCCATTCAGGCCCGGGCTCTAGCGGCCGCGTCGTAAAGACCAAAAAATCATTCCGTACCCGCGACGGCGGGTGCGGAATCTCAATTGCCAGATGGAACCGTGGCAATTTGGGATTTGGTTGCTTCGGCCCGGAATAACCATACGCATCAGGAAAGGTGACCTTAAGAGATGCCCGAAGTTCAAGAGGTGGCAGCCCGGGTTCCCGAGGCTCCGCCACAATACAAACTCGATGTCCAACTCCACCAGCTGCTAATGAAGCCAGCGGCACGGCCGGTACCGCCTCCACCTCCGGGCGGCGTCCTGCAGACGCTACCGGTTCCGCCGTTTCCTAGCCGCCCTCATTTGCAGCAGGGCAGCGATGAAGACTACATGCCGACAGGCGGCAGGCGGAAGTACAGCGCAGCACATGTCGCTAGAGCTATGCGCGGGTGGGCTATTCCCTACCTGAAATCACGCGTACTTCCCGGTCACCTGCACCCAATCGTCTCGTACCTGTTTACCGAGTGGAAATGCAATCTGGATTGCCACTACTGCTGGGCCTTCGACAATCGAGTGAAAGGCATGAGTGAGGACATTGCCAAGCGCTCGATCGATTGGTTGCATGAAGGAACTGGACGCGTGGTCGCCCTTATGGGCGGTGAACCACTGCTGCGGCCAGACTTCGCGCACAAGGTCACCCACTACGCGACCAAAAAGGGCTTCTGGGTCTACATTCCGACGAATGGCCGCCTGCTGCGTCCAGATGTGATCGATAAACTTGGTGACGCTGGCGTCGGCGTCGTAAACCTTGCGATTGACGCAGTCGATCTCAAGCCTGGACTACCGAAAGCGCTGGTTCCGATCCGCAAGAATTTTGATTACCTGATCAAGCGCCAGTTCCGTTACGGGTACTCGGTCTTCATCAACATCAACATCTGTGGCAACAACATGGACGACGTCCGCGAATTGACCGAGATCGCGCACGACAACGGCGTGGCCACTGACTATCACATCTGCGAGTCACCCCTGACCGAGCAGGAGCACTTCAAGCATCTCGACAATAATCCGACGTACATTACGGAGAAACATTGGGACCAGGTAGACGAACTGCTGGATTGGCTCGTTGCGAAGCAGCGCGCAGGCTACAAGATGACGAACTCCACCTCCCGCATATCTGAAATGAAGGAGTTCATGCGCGGCGGAATTCAGGAATGGAATTGCCGCGCCGGGCAGAACACGCTCATTATCCGCACGGACGGAACACTGGCGCCATGTTTCCCCATGTACAGCGCGCATTACGACTGGGGCACGATCGAGGATCACAAGTTCGAGCCGGGTCCGCTGAAGGAGATGAAGAAGTCGTGCCAGCCACACTGCTTCTCCACGCTGAATCACATCGTGGGCTTCTGCTACAACGATGCTCGCGTGATTAAGTGGTTGTTTAAGCAGGCCATGCACGGTTTCCAGGGCGTTACGAACTGGAGCGACGATTAGCTTTAGGAAAGGGCACGGCTTCGAGCCGTGCCAGATTCACGGAGGTCTTCGTTGTCAGGGAACCATTCTCACAGCAACGGTTGCTGCGGAAGCAGCAAGTCAATCAAGCTGGATGTTAAACTCGGCGAGCTCGTCGCTACGCTTCCACGGCCCAAACCCAAGCCACGCACGAATCCGGTGCCTCTAGGCGAGACGAAGCTCGCTTACTACGTCGGGGTGGATGTTGGTTCCACAACGGTAAAGACAGTGATCGTCGAGGCCGCCACGGACCAGATGATTTGGTCCGACTACCAGCGCCACGAAACCAAGCAACCGGAGAAGGTTCTCGAGTTCCTCAATCGCATGCAGGCCGAAGCCGGCATCGCGCCGAATAACTGCCGCATGTTTATCACAGGCTCTGGCGGCAGCACCATCGCTCCACTGATCGGGGCGAAGTTCGTTCAGGAAGTCACTGCGGTCTCGCTGGCAGTTGAGAAGCTGCATCCCGAAGTGAATTCTGTCATCGAGCTCGGAGGACAAGACGCGAAGATCATTGTCTTCAAGGAAGACGAAGCCAGCGGGCGCAAGAAGAAGATTCCGTCGATGAACGACAAGTGCGCCGGCGGTACGGGCGCGGTCATTGACAAGATCAACGCCAAGCTCAAGATTCCCGCGGATGAGCTTTGCAATCAGGGCTACCACGGAATCAAACTGCATCCCGTCGCAGGAAAATGCGGTGTCTTTGCTGAGACTGACATCAATGGTCTACAGAAGCAAGCTGTTCCGCCCGATCAGCTCATGGCCTCGCTCTTCGACGCGATCGTGCTGCAGAACCTCTCAGTGCTCACGCGCGGACATACACTTCGTCCGCACGTCCTGTTACTCGGCGGTCCTAACTGTTTCATCAAGGGAATGCGCGAAGCATGGCAGCACAACATTCCCAAGACGTGGGAAGAGCGCAAAGTTCCTATCCCCGAAGGAATGACGCCCGAGCAGCTCATCAAGACTCCGGACAATGCACAGTACTTCGCTGCGCTTGGCTCCGTCGAGTTTGGCAAGGACGAAGATCCTGATGTGGGTTGGTACCAAGGCACAGCTAAGCTCGAACACTATATCGATGTGGGACGCTTGGAAGAGAAAGCGCAGTCTGGAGCGGCAGGACTCAGCGCCTCCGATGAGGAACTCGCAAGCTTCAAGCAGAAGTACACGATTCCACGATTTAATCCAGCGAAGTTCACTCCAGGCTCTGTGGTGCGCGGATATGTCGGAGTCGATGGCGGTTCTACGTCCACGAAGGCAGTACTCCTCGCGGAAGACGGCGAGTTGCTTTGCAAGGCCTATCAGCTGTCGAACGGTAACCCGATACAGGACACCATCGACATGTTCCGCTCCCTACGCCAGCAGGTAGAGGCACAGGGCGCGACGATGGAAGTCCTGGGCGTTGGCACGACCGGCTATGCCAAAGATGTACTGAAGGAGACGCTGCACGCTGATGTGGCGTTGGTCGAGACGGTTGCGCACACCGAGTCGGCGATGCGTTTCTACCACGATCCGCATTGCATCGTCGATGTTGGCGGGCAGGACATCAAGCTCATCGTCCTCAAAGATGGACGCGTAAAAGACTTCAAGCTGAACACGCAGTGCTCCGCCGGCAATGGCTACTTTCTGCAATCAACGGCAGAAACGCTTGGTATCAAGGTGGAGGAATACGCTGATATCGCATTCTCCGCGAACCAGATGCCGATCTTTGGTTATGGGTGCGCCGTCTTCATGCAGTCGGACATCGTGAACTTCCAGCGCCAGGGCTGGGCGGCGAAGGAAATTCTCGCCGGTTTGGCCGCGGTGCTGCCGAAGAACATCTTCCTGTACGTAGCCAGCATTCCCAATCTGGCAAAGCTGGGCAAGCGCTTTATTCTGCAGGGCGGTACACAAAAGAACCTTGCGGCGGTAAAGGCCGAAGTCGACTTCGTGAACTCGCACTTCCGCAGCGATCAGGCCGAAGCCGAAGTGATCGTGCACGAGCACTGCGGAGAGTCGGGCGCCATCGGCGCGGGTGTGGAGGCGATGCGTCTGTACAAGAACGGACATCAGACGGAATTCATTGGGCTCGATGCCGTGCAGAAGATCAGCTATCGCACTACACGCAACGAAAGCACACGTTGCTACTTCTGCAAGAACAACTGCCTGCGCACCTTTATCGACGTCCAGACCGGCGATACTGAAAACTGGAAGGCCCCGGCGTTTAAGTCGAAGGTTCCACTGCAGGCTGGCGAGCAGCGGCTGATTATCTCAACCTGCGAAAAAGGGCAAGTCGAGGACGTGAAAGACATGCGCGGCATTAAGGCTGGCCTCGATGCGCTCAAAGAAGCGAATCCGAATTACGTTGAGATCGCCGCATCTGGTGTCTGGCGTTCGCAGAACCCGTCGAAGGTCGCGGACCCGATTCCGAACACGAAGTGGACGTTCAACAAGGAAGTAAAACAGCGCGCCGAACTGATGAAGAAGCGCGCCACGTTCCGCGTGGGAATGCCCAAGGTGCTGAACATGTATGTGTATGCGCCGCTGTTCAGCGCATATCTCGAGACTTTAGGGCTGGAGCCGGAGAACATCATCTACTCCGACTACACGAATCGCGACATGTACAAGGCCGGTGCGGGGCGCGGCGCTATTGATCCATGCTTCCCATCCAAGATCGGCATTCCGCACGTCTATAACCTGATTTTCGTAAAGCACGCGAAAAAGCCGCTGGATGCGATCTTCTTCCCGATGATCGACGTGCTCACGACGCATCTCAAATGCACAACGGGATCGAACGCGTGTCCGACAGTGACAGCTACGCCTGACGCTGTGAAAGCCGCTTTCACCAAAGAGGCCAACGTCTTTGCGGATAATGGGATCGAGTATCTCGATCCCATTCTGAACCTTGCCGACCGCAAGCTGTTCGCGCTGCAGATGTACCGCGCTTGGGGTCCGGTGCTGGGCGTTTCAGAAGAAGAAAACGATCGCGCCTGCGATGTCGCATTCAAGACTCAGGAAGCTTATGACGCCGGTCTGCGCAAACGTGCTCGCGAGACGCTGGACATGCTGGAGCGCGAAAACCGCATCGGTATCGTAATGCTTGGGCGTCCGTATCATCATGATCCTGGCGTGAACCACGAGATCATGGAAGAGTTCCAGAAGCTCGGCTATCCGATCTTCTCGCAGAGCACTCTGCCTATCGATGAAGATATTCTCGACCGGCTATTTGGCGAGGAAGTCCGCGCCGGCGTGATCAAGGATCCGCTCGACATCACCGATGTCTGGAAGAACGCCTATTCAGCAAGCACTAACCACAAGATCTGGGCGGCGAAGTTCACCGCACGGCATCCCAACCTCGTTGCGTTGGAGATATCCAACTTCAAGTGCGGCCATGATGCACCGATCTATTCGGTAATCGAGGACATTATCGAGAACTCGGGGACTCCATACTTTGCCTTCAAGGACCTCGACGAAAACAAGCCGACTGGCTCGATCAGGATTCGCGTGGAGACCATCGATTACTTCCTGCGTCGTTATCGGGAGGACTTGGTGAAGAAGCGCGAGGCAATGAACAACATCGATGCACAGCTCGCTGAGTATGAGCGTAAGTTACGCGAAGAGTTGCTGGCGCAGAGTTCTCAGCAGTACGAAGGCGTCGGCGCGGATTAGTTCAGATGGAGGTGCGCCATGGTGCATCTCTGACGTGCGAACCTAAATATCAACCTGCCATCCTGAGCTTGTTTGGCGAAGGCTCTCTCTCGGAATCGCTAGAAACGTAACTTGCCGCCTGTATGGCTCTTTGACACAAACAGTGTCCTGGGCCGAAATGCCAAAGCGTGCGCCTACCGCTGCTTCGACGCAGACTGCTTTGGCTCACCGTTCATCGCGCTCTTCAACCCCTCGTCATACATAGAGCCATAGGTTAAGTACTGCTTCACTGCATCCCTCGGATAATCCATCTGGACCTTCACATTCGCGGTATTCCCGGCTGCCGTGAGTATCGGATTGATCCCTGCGTAGTACGTGGGCAGATTTAGCTTCTTGAACCGACCGACCACCTGATCGCGCAGGTTCGGATCAAAGCGTGTGCCATATTTGTCGACCAGTGCCTTGATTCCTTCGTAATCACCTTCAGCCTTAATGCGCATGATCTCAGCCAATAGCATGCCGACGCCTTTGTGCATCAGTTCGTAGTCTTTAACCTTGACATAGGTTTTTCCGTTGCGATCAAACTGTTCGATTGAGCCTGGAACTTTGTCCTGAATGTAATGCGCAATGAGTTGACGATCGCGCTGATGGTCTTCCTCGATCGTGTCGCCTTTAGGAATGCGCCGCAACTGGGTGAGAGGCGCCAGCACAGAGGAGTCGTACATGGCTCTTGCAACTTCGGTCTGATTGCTGATGAGACCGAGTTCTTTCAATTTGGGATCGAAGGCATTCCAGAGCCCCATCAGGTCCGCTCGTCCCTCTTCAAGGGTGGAGAAATACTCTTTGAGATAAGCCTCGGCGCCGCTTTTCAGGCGGTTGCTGAGCTTGCCTGAACCGTGACCGATGACCTCGTGCATCGCGGTGAACAGATCCTCAGCCTCGTCGCCGTACTTCTTCGCACGCTCGATTACTTCAGCATCCGGGCCGAATTCCTCTATCGATGAGAATCCAGCGGCGTCGTTCAACGCACGGCTGCTTCCGGTAAATAGAAAGTTTTTCGTCCCATATTTCTCGTGGATTTCGTTTTCGTTGGGAAGATTGTCGCCGACGGTACCCACGTGGAAGTCGCCAGTCTCGATCAACGTCTCGACGGCTTTCACGACGGGAGGCTTGAAGTCAGTTTTCTTGTACTTATCGTCCCAAGGCGCCTTTTGTTCGAAGTACTCAGCATTCTGCGCGAGCTTGATCATTGCGTCTGTGACCTTTTTGTCGGTAACGGTCACGAAAGCCTGCGAGCTGCCCTTCGCTCCTCGCGCGTCGCGATAGACCTCGATGAAGCCGTTGGCGAAGTCGACCGTGGCGTTGTTCTGTACCCAATCACTTCCGAACTTCAGCCAGTCGGCTGGATCTCCGGTCTGGTAAAAGCGAATCAAATCTGCGATAACCTGTGCTTGGGCTGGATCAGCCACCTCCTTTGCCTTCTCGAGATACTGGTTCGCCCGCTTCAGATACATAGCGTAGAGACCGGGCGGCACGCTGCCATCTGGAGTGCCGGCACGGTACACTTGCTCCTGGAGCCGGCCATCGCTGCCGCGCACCACGCGAGAGTTCAGCGGGTAAGACTCTTTAAAATCTTTCAGATCGTTCAAGGACAAGCCGGGATAAAACGTGTTCGAGCTTGCCTGAATGATGTCCTTGCCGCCGGATGGGCTCTTGGCGGTGTTCATTGGTTCGAAGTTAGGATCGAAGATTGCCGGCTTGAGATCGTCGAGTTCTTTGTTCAGCGCATCGTCTGAGGTGAGAGGCGGCAAATCGCCGTAGGCGGTCTTGAATGCTCCATTCTTCTGCGTGGTAAGCGCGGCCTGTTTTAATTCGTCAAAAGAAAAGTCGGGAAGAAACTTTTGCGCGGTGTTCTCGTTATGATTACCGCGATTGGCCCAGAAGAGCTTGGCGTAGCCGGTGATTTTCTTCATCACCTGCGGATCGATGCTCTGCGAACGAGCGACGATCTCTTCCAACAGACGCTTCTCGCGTAGCGCATACGCCGATAGTTGGTCATAGATGATCGGATCGATGGCGATCGCCGCCTGCGAGAGCCAATATCCGAGCGCTTGCTGGTTAGAGTTGAGGGAGTGAAAGCTCTCTGCCTTGAGCTGAATAGATCCGGTATCGCCGACGCGGTCGATGAGCGTTGATTGGGTGGTGGAGGAAGAAGACGCCTTGGTCTTAGGAGCACTCTTCTGAGCAGTAGTAACCAATGCTCCCCAACAAATGAAGATCATGATAAGAGACCAGCGATACACAGAGCCCTCCTTCGCGCTGACGCAAACCTTTTATGTTAAATGAACCTCATTAGAAGCGTGAATTGCGCAACTTTCGTCTCTTGCTGACAATTCTTCTTCTGTAGTGGCAAGCGACTCTGGAGATCACACGAATGAAAGATGCCTTAGCAGTCATCCGCGAGCGTACATCGGTAAACTTGTTCGATCCGACCAAGTCGATCAGCGAAACTGAGATTCGCGAAATTGTAGCGGATGCAACTCAGGCGCCGTCGTCCTTCAACATCCAACACTGGCGGTTCGTTGCGGTTACCGATCCTGAGAAGAAAAAGCAATTGCAGGCTGCCGCCCACAATCAGGCGAAGGTCGGCCAAGCCTCAGCCACGATGATTGTCCTCGGCGACCTGCGTGGTTACGAGAAGGTGAGCAGAGTTCTTGCTCCACTTGTGAAGGCCGGCACTTTGAGTCAGGAGTCGGCGAATAGCACCGCGCAACGTGCCGCTGCTCCCTATGTAAACAACCACCAATTTCAGCGTGACGAGGCGATTCGATCGGGAGCCCTGGCCGGGATGACCTTCATGATCGCGGCACAGGCACGCGGATATGTAACCGGTCCTATGATCGGCTTTGATCCTGAGCAAGTGAAAAAGACCTTCGGCATTTCTGACCGCTACGTGCCTGTGATGCTCATAACGCTTGGCTATCCAGCTCCCGGCAATGCGACGCGCAAGCCGCGTCTCAGCGTGGACGAGGTGTTGGCGTTCAATCAGGGAAGAGAGTTTTGACTGCGTAAGTCGGAACTCGTGAGCAAGGACGCTTGAGCGGGAATACAATGCTCGGATTATGACTGCAGCCAATCCCGCTCCATCAGTGAATCCTGATCCCGCTCGTGAATTTCTTCGGCACACAGTTGCGACGCTCGCCTATCGTGGAGGCAAGGTACTTCACGGAGCGCCGGAGGGGTTCTCCTCGTTTACCTGTGGTGGTGGATGCCGCTCTGCTGGTCAAATTCTGGCCCACATTGGAGACTTGTTCGATTGGGGACAATCGATCGTGAGCGGCAACGCAAAGTGGGTTGCTTCCGATCCACGCTCGTGGAGCGAGGATGTGAATCGCTTCCACGCAGGACTGGCGGCCTTTGATGCGTATCTAGCCTCTGGCAAGCAGCTGCACGCTCCCATAGAAAATCTGTTTCAAGGGCCCATAGCCGACGCATTAACTCATGTTGGTCAGCTTGCAGTTCTGCGTCGTCTCGCTGGCTCACCGGTGAAAGGCGAGAACTATTTCCTGGCGGAAATCCGCGCTGGGCGTGTGGGGACCGATCAGGCTGCGCCCAAGTTCGAGTTTTAGGATCTCGACCGATTTCCGATTCGCCTGACGTGTTCTGCGTATTAGAGAGAAAAGCTAGCGCAGATGCCGCGCAAACTCTTCTTCCAATTGCGAGTAGTCGTCGTGAGTCGCCGACTTTAGGGACTCTTCCGGACTTTGGCCCTCACTCAAGTAACGCATGATATCGGCGATTCGGTTCATTCCATATGAGTCGCGAATATACTCCACGTAGGCCAGCGATTCGATGTACGCGACCGCCGCCTGATTGGAATCGAGGCCTATGAAACTGCTCTCCATTGACTGCAAAGCCGTCTGCTTTCCGTTTTGGAATAGGTTTGTCAGCGGACTGCGATATTTCGCAGCGGATTGCGGTTCAACCAATTGCGCCAAGCCTTCATTCAGCCACACGGGACATCTTCCGTTCGTCGCCTGACGGATAAATGAATGGGCCAGCTCATGCTTCAGAACGCGAGAAAGGTCAGGCGTCACGGAAGTTAGTCCTTCAATGGGAATGCGCAGCTTTCCATCGTTGAGGGCAGCAGTCCAACTGGGAGCAAGAGTAACGTCAAAGTAGCTTTGATTTGTGTACAGCACCACGGCGATGGGATCGCGTGGAAGCACGCCCATCGTGGAAACCAAGTCATCGAAGTGCCGCTCCAGTGTGAGAAGGATTTGTTCGCGTAATTTGGGCGAAGCTTTGTCGCCCTCGTAACGCATGTTGAAGTGAGTACTGGCGTCACTACGAAAATCCGCTTCTGTTTTTGCCTGCCGTGAAACCGCCTTCAGGTAAGAATCCACTTCGGGATCGTTTGGATTAAGTTCTTTGGCTTTCCTAAACTCCTCGAGAGCAGCCTGAATCTTGTCAGTCTTGTAGGACGCCAAAGCCAGAATCTTGTGTGCGAAAGCAGACCCCGGGCTCTTGCGGACGCCATCTTCAGCGTAGCTCTCTGCGAGGGAGGCTCGATCTTGCTTGAGAAGCAGCCAGGCATATGTAGCGGCGGCATCCCCGTTCTCCGGCTGGAGACTCAGCGAACGCTCCATGTGCGAGAGTGCATCCTCAGTCTTTCCGTGTTGCTGTTCGTCAATGGCCAGAAGGATTAAGGCGGAAGCGAGTTCTGATTTGTTCCCGGTTGCCTCGATATGTGCCAGTCTCTCCGGTGTTATCTTTCCATCGGGGGCGAGTTCACCCAGACTGCCAGAATTGATTTTGGGAGCTGCCACGTTGGCAGCCAGCTTCGTGCCCGCAGAGTTGCCGACGATGCCGGCTCCGGTGTCTATATGATCGACCGAAGACTTAGGAATGGCATACGTGTTGTCTCCAATGTCATACTCCACACGTTCGCCAGTATCTCTCACGCTGTCGGCCTGGATCGTTCCTCCATTCTTCAGGTGAATGGTGTCAGCACAGGCATACGAGAGCATGAACAGGCAGATGGCGGGTCGAAAACGCACAAGCCAGCATTCTAGCAACGGATGTTGATGCAGGATAAACGGGTCCTCCTCGAGGAACTGACGTTGGTAACCAGGAATCCGACAATTCGAAGTACATGTCCTGGCGTTCTGTGCTGCCTTCTGGCTGCATTCATCGGGCTCCCCCTGATGTCGATCCGGTTGTCCGCCCAGAATCCTGCGCCAAGTTCCGCCGCCGCTCTCTATCGGAGTCTGCGGGAGTCGGGACTCGATGCAGCGAAGGTGTATCGCATCCGCGATGCCACCTTTGATCGCGAGGACCTGCACTTCACGCTCAACGACGGCTGGCTGATTATTGGTGACCAGGTCGCTGGGCACGTCACCGCTGCTTTTTTTATCGGAGACGGAGAAGTTCTGCTGATCCCTCCCGATCTGGGAGAGCGCGCCTCGTTGGCACTTTTTCTGAATGCTGCGGTCCTGGAAGAGAAGTTTACCTCTGCATACTTTCGCTTTTTCGACGACCGATTCCTTGAAGAGCTCGAGCCTGCTTTGCGCAAGGGAGAGAATCCCGACATTCTGGAGAAAGCCAACGCTGCAGCTAAGGAGCTGGCAAAAACGGATGCGCTGCGCCTACTGCTGGCTTATCTGAATACGGATGCGAATTCAGCGAACACGAGGTTCCTGCACACGCGCGTAGTTGGCGTGAACCACGGTACGTTCGACATTTTTTACGACGAAGCAGCGCCGGAGCAGATCGGGGTCGGTCAGGTTGGGCACGCCCCCGGCGGGTTCGCCTTTTACAACGTCTGGACCTCATTCGTTTCGCGTTCACACCGTAAAGAGGAACCCTCAGCTACAGCGGGACTGTCGCTAGTACCAAAGTCCTTTCGGATCAAAGCGAGCGTGCATCCGCCAGAGACGATCGACGGAGATGCCGAGTTGGAACTTCAGGTCCTGCAGCAAGGCACCCGCGCAGTGCTCTTTGAATTGTCTCGAGCACTCAAAGTGTCGTCTGTGAATATGGACGGCAAACCGCTTGAGTTTCTGCAGAATGAGGCCGTAGAAGGATCACGGATCTCACGGGAAGGAAATGACTACGTCGCAGTAATCCTGCCGCAAGCGATGGGCGAAGGCGACAAAGTCAAGCTACATTTTGTCTATTCCGGCTCTGTCCTAGCGGATGCGGGCAACGGCCTGCTATACGTTGGCTCGCGTGGCAACTGGTATCCCAATCTGGGATTGAATATGGCCATCTTCGATCTCGATTTCCGGTATCCGTCCGACTGGACTCTGGTTGCGACCGGCAAAAGGACCGGTTTCCAGACCAGTGACGGAATGCAGGCGTCGCATTGGGTATCCGAGCGCCCCATGCCTGTGGCTGGTTTTAATTTGGGACACTATCAGCAAGCGGAAGTAATGGCCGGAAGCGTAAAAGTTGACAGCTTCGCCGCCGCGGGCGTAGAGAGCAGCTTTCCGGCGGCAACACAGACTCTCGTAGAGCCGGTGATCGTTCCCCGGCGCCCCTCCGTTGAGGAGCAGCGAGTGCAAGTGCCACTCCCTAAACCGAAACCAGCCGGTGAGAGCGCCGCCAGCAGCGCTGCTGCCACCATCGAATACCTCAGCCCTCGCATTGGTGCCTATCCGTACAATGCACTTTCGTTGACGCAGCTCCCCGGGACTGTAAGTCAGGGCTGGCCGAGCCTCGTCTTTCTGTCTAGCTATGCATTCGTGCCGCAAAACGAACGCGGCGGATCGAAGTCGGACTTCGACCGCGTTTTGTTCGACCGGCTCATGGTGCCGCACGAGACCGCTCATCAGTGGTGGGGCGATTCGGTGTATTGGACCACATATCACGATCGCTGGATTTCGGAGGCGCTCGCGAACTACTCGGCGATGCTGAGCTTCGAGAGTGATTATCCCAAGGATTTCCGGGCCGTACTGGACTATTACCGTCTCCATCTTGCGGAGAAAGATCCCGAGGGCAAAGTCAACCGTGAAGCCGGGCCGGTGACGCTGGGAAATCGCTTGAATTCATCCATCTTTCCGGCAGGATTCGATCTGATTGCCTATGGCCGGGGAACGTGGTTGATGCACATGCTGCGGGAGCTCTTCCGAGACGGCGCACTTGCTTCGGCAGAGGATGCGGATAGCCTATTCTTTTCGGTTTTGCGAACTTTGCAGCATGACTACTCCTGCAGACAGATGAGCACTCGCGATATGCAGCGCGCCTTTGAGCGTGCTCTGCCCAGCTCGCTCTATCACGAGGGCAAGCCCTCTCTTGATTGGTTTTTCAATGGCTGGGTGAACGGGACGGCGCTGCCGAAGTATCAGCTTTCTGGTGTGCGGTTGGAACGCAAGGGAACTGTCCTGCGTGCTTCCGGAAAGCTCCTCCAGAAAGATGCCCCGGAGAATCTGATAACCGCTATTCCGATTTACGCTGAAACGGTCAGGGGAGATTTACGCTTCCTATCCCGCGTATTTGCCGACGGGGACGAAACCCCCATTACGCTTACTGTCCCGCCTGGAACCAGAAAGCTGGTGGTAGACCCATACGGGACGATCTTGACCTCTCCTTAATCTGCTCTGGCTGGCGAGAACACACTAATCCCGTCAAAGTCTCAAATGGGAATCAGCGACGGAACTGGAAGGCGTATTAGAGTTCGGCGGCGCGGGCTTGGTCTTCGATAGCCATGTCTTTGAATTCACTGGAATCGAAGACTTCTCCGCATTCCTGGCACTCTACAAATTCCGCGTCCTCCTCACGCGCAACTACACGCACGCGAGGATGCTTGCAGACTTGTTCCATGCTGATTCTCTGGGGTGGAAATTTAGCGGGTTGGGTAGTACTCATAGTCCGGGAGATTTCTAGTCCGGTTCGGGTGATTTTAGCCTCAGTGGAGACCATGTCAAGGGTCTATTTGCGGCCAGCAGATTACGATGAGGTCTTTGGCAATTGGGTTGGCGGGGAAGTAATTGGCAGGCCAAGTGCTCGTAAGGAAGCTTTTCTAATAGTTACACCAAGATGTCGCCGTGTAACCGAGGCCACATTTATTGGCTCTTCAGTTTAGCTCCCCCTGACTTCTCCACCTGTACCAGACACGAATAGAAAGTGGGTCCACCTCCCAAATCGGTAAGTCGTTCAGAAGTCAGGGCATTAATACCAACGCCATCCGGCATTAACTTCGACCAATTGAGGCGTGTGGCTACCACTCCGGCCTGAACGGTGCCATCCACGAAGGCGGTCAGGCGTACCTCGCCACGATCATTGAATACCCGTACCTCGTCCCCGGTAACGATGCCGCGTGCCTCAGCGTCTGGACGACTCATCTCCAACTTGTTGATTTTTGGCTCCAGTGAATGAAGCGAGGAGAGATTGCAGAAGGTCGAGTTCAGGAAATTGTCGGCCTTACGTGAGAGAAGCTCCAAGGGATATTTGTTGGCCTGATCGGAATGACGCGACTCTGCCGGAGCTTCGAAGGTTGCCACCGGATCAAGACCCAGCTTCACCAAATCTTCGTTCAAAATTCTGGCCTTCCGATCCGCCGTCGGAAATCCGCCATTAGCAAACGGCAGGAACTCATCCGTGCCGAAGTTCAGGCGTATGTGGCCCTCCCGCTCGAGCCGGGCGCGAGTGATTCCCTTTAACCACGGGTCAGGCGTATCGAGCGCGCCATCGATCATCTCGTCCACTGATTCGTGGAAGCAGGGGTCGCAGAAGCCCATGCGTTGCGCAAGTGCACCGAACATCTCGACGTTGGATTTGGATTCGCCCACGGGCGCGATCGCCTGCTCAGAGATTTGCAGGTAGTAATGACCGTAAGCCTGCTGAAGGTCTTTCTGCTCAAAGAAGGTTGTCGCCGGCAGAACGATGTCGGCGTAGTCGGTCGAGTCGGTAAAGAACTGGTCGTGTACGACGGTGAATAGATCCGGCCTCAGAAGGCCTTTTACGACGTCATTATGATTAGGGGCAACCGCGGCAGGGTTTGAGTTATATACGAAGACTGCCTTAATCGGCGGATCATCCAGCGCATTGAGCGCGCGTCCCAACTCGGACATGTTCACCACGCGCGCGGCTCTTCCCAATGGGCTACTCTTCATCAGATCCGGACGTTCGAGGAATTCCTTGTTTAGCTTGAATGCGCCGCTGCACGAAAGTTGAATGCCTCCGCCTGCGTGCTTCCATGCGCCGATGATGCATGGCAGCATCGTGATCGTACGGACATTGGTGCCGCCGTTCTGGCTGCGCTGCACACCATAATTCACGCGTATGACCGCAGGTACAGTCGTTGCGTATTCTCGTGCGAGCTTCACTACATCTTCGGCAGCAATGCCTGTCCATTCTGCGACGCGTTGCGGAGGATACTCGTGCACGCGCTTAACAAGTTCATCGAAACCGTTGACATGTTCGCTGACGTAGTCAGCGTCGTAAAGGCGCTCGCGAATGATCACGTGCATCATGCCCAGCGCCAGCGCGGCGTCCGTGCCTGGATTGATGGGGAGATACCAATCCGCGCACTGGGCTGTGCGCGTCTTATAGGGATCGATTACCACGAGCTTTGCGCCGTTCTGCCGCGCTTCTTCGATGAACGGCCACAGATGCACGTTGTTGCCGTGAATGTTCGCACCCCAGGCGATAATGTACTTCGCTCTAGGAAACAGTTCCGTATCGGTACCTAGCTTTCGTCCGAGAACCGAGACCAGAGCCTCTCCGCCGGCGGTTGCGCAGATGGTGCGGTCGAGTTGCGAGGCGCCGAGGCGGTGAAAGAACCGGCGATCCATTGATCCGTAGCTAAGAACGGCAGTCGTGCCGGCGTAGGAATAGGGAAGAACAGCTTCCGGTCCGAACTCGTCGCTAATTTGCTGGAATCGCCCTACGATTTCATCGTAGGCTTCATCCCAGGAAATTTTTTTGAAGACGTTCGTGACATCCTTGTCACCTTGCACACCGCATCCTTTTGGCGCAACGCGCAGCATCGGATACAAAACACGGGCTGGAGAGTAAACCCGATCCAGATACTTCGTTACCTTGGCGCAAAGAAAGCCGCGCGTAACTGGATGATTCGGATCGCCGCGCAGACGCGTCGCGCAGCCGAGATTATCAACCGTGATCAGCACACCACACGAGTCAGGACAATCGTGCGAGCACGCGGCATGAACTACTTTGGGCATGACGTGAATTCATTATAAGGCTGCTCCACCACATCGCTTTGTTATCCAGGGATATCGTTTCATCAACCTCGAAGAAGTGATACTGCTGCATTTTCGCAACTTCTCATCACCTGCCGCATCTACTTGAGGGAGGCCGTTACAGGCGTAAGTGCGAAGTTGCCTGCTCATTCCTTCAGTTACTTTTGCGGTAGGCTGGTAGTAAGGGAGTCTGTATTAGCTCCTTAATGCGTTCTATGCGCGTCATTTCGTCGTCCATAATCTTCGCCTGCGCATTGAGCGTTGTCTCGTCCGCTCAGGTTGGGACGAATCCTCAGTCCTCGTTTGCTGCAAGGTCCGAGTTCGGGGTTGCGCCCGTTGCTCCTCGCCTCTCTCCCCAACTGGCTCTCGCTGCGTGTGAAAGAGCATTGCGAACGCAATCGAGCGAACTGGTCGGCTACACGGCCACCACTGTGATCGACGCCGAATTGCCGGAGTCCTCCCAAAAAGCTGAGTTCGAACTGAAACGCCACTACGCTGCTCCGTCGCTGCTTGAATTCACGCCGTTGCGCTGGACTGGCGACAAGTTTGTGAAAAACAACATTATTGTTCGTTTGCTGCAGTCAGAAGCGGACCACATCCACCGGCGGGAGCAGCCGCAAACGGCAATTGATTCCGACAACTACGGGTTTAGATATAAAGGAATATTAGAGTTGAACGGGATTCCAGTTCACGTATATGACCTGAAGCCCCACCACAAGCGGGTCGGCTTATTTAAGGGCAAGATCTATCTGGACAGTGCCACCGGCCACCTATTGCGCGCACAGGGAACGATCACTAAGACGCCATCTTTTTTTATCAAGAAGATCAGGTTTACTCAGGACTATGCGATGGTCGCAGGATTCACTCTGCCAACCCACATCCACTCAGAGGCAGATACGCGTCTAGTCGGCAAAGCCATAGTTGACGTATTTCATCGCGACTACCAGCCCCAAGCTGCCAGCGGCGACGATTATTCTCAACAAGTCTCCGCGGCCCTCGCTGACGGCGCGAACTAAACTCTGACACTTTCTTGTTCGTTTTCCAGCACCTGCTTTTCGCTCGTCAGATTCTTTGACGAATCAAAGCATCTGGCCCATGATCCTGCTATGGTCAGCAGCGGAATGCGGCGTCTCCTTCAGAGTTATCCCAAAATTTATTTGGCGTGCCACACACGCCACTTGCGAGATGACGAGACTGGAAGGTCGTTGAGCCCACATCTGGGCAGCATTCTCGATCATCTGGACGTGCAGCCACCTCTGGCGCTTTCCACGCTGGCTAAACATCTCGACGTGACCGAATCGACAGTGTCGATCCAGATAGACAAGCTGGCGGACGCCGGCTATGTGAAACGAATTCGTGACACACAGGATCGGCGCCGCGTCAGGCTGCGGTTGACCTCGGCGGGGATGCGAGTTAAGGAGCAGAATTCAGTGCTCGATTCCGAATTAGTCAGGGAGATGATCTCGCTGCTGCGACCTGAGGAAGTAGAAGCAGCTCTGGGCGGTCTTGATCTGCTGGCGGAAGCTGCAGACAGGCTTATGAATAAACGGAAACTTCGCGGGCGGAGAAAAGCAAGATGAAAGTCCTCTGCATCGTCCTTGGGCTGCTTGTCTTGGCAATCACAGCAATCGTGGGCACAGGAGCCCTCCTACCCAAACACCATACTGTTTCTCGCAGTGCGATCTTCAGAGCTACTCCGGAGCAGGTGTTTGCTCTAATCTCAGGTCCACAGAACTGGCGCACGGACTTGGAGGAGTACAGCTTCTTCGATGAAGGCGGCCGCCACATGCAGCGAGAGACCGATAAGCACGGTCAAACGATCACCTATGAGATCGTGGAGTCGCGGCCACCCACATTCCCCAAGACCGTGATTGTCGACAAGAGACGTCCTTTCGGAGGAAGCTGGACCTGGAATATTCAGCCGCACAGCGGTGGCTGCGCGGTGACCATCACCGAAGACGGGGAGGTCTACAATCCGATCTTTCGGTTGGTGTCGCGATTCATCGGCGGACACACGCGAACTATCGACAACTATCTCGCAATGCTGGCTCAATTTGCCAATCAAGAAAACGCACCGCATGCCAGCCAATGAAATTCAGTCGCGTGTAAAGATTCCTGCTAAGCCATAACCAAAGGAAAGAGCGGCCAGGGCTGTTACCACGGCAACAGGAGTGAAGTGTCTGCGCACGTGTCGGTTGACATCTGTCCGCTCGCGGACCTCAGAGCGCATCACAGACCGAAGTTGCTGAACACCTTTGTGAAGCGATCGTCTTTGCTCGGCTGCCCGCTGCTCAAGAATCTCGGTAGGAAGAGTTGATTGCGTCATACCTGTGACCTCGCTTCATTTTGAATCCAAATTTGGTCCTGCTTGAGCACTCGCATGGTTCGCAAGGGTGCGACTCCTGACTGCATCAATTCGCGCTTGCCCAGGTAAAAGAGTCCAAACGCAGCGATAAAGTAGCAAGCACTAACAATCAATGCACCGCAACACCACGCGTAGGGACTCGGTTGGAAGACGCCTGCAAGAAACGCGACGAACGCAAACGACAAAGTCAGTAAAGCTATTCCACCGATCAGTCCCGCGATCACCAACATCGGAACCGCGACCTTCCACACCTTTACTTTGTCATTCATCTCCTGAATCAGAATCTGAAGTCGCGTAGAGACGAAGTCGCGCGCATCATTCTTAAGTTCGCTTACCACTTGTCCAACAGATTGGTTGTTTTCAGTAGCGACGTGCATTGCGTGCCCTCACAATCCGCAGTGAAATTCCGGTTATAAGAGCTGCTCCAGCAATGCAGCCCAATAGTTTCAATGGATGCCCGTTAATCATCTCCCCGCCTCGCATCCGTATTTGCTCTGCCCGCACGCGTGCCTTCATCTTCCACTCGCGGGAGCGCACTGTGACTTGCTCTTTCAGCTGGCTGGCACGCGTGATGCCCTTCCTATTCAGGTGATCGACTTCATCGAGAGCTGCTCGTCCACTTTCTTCCACTCTGTCCATGAGATTGTCTGCACGTTCCTGAGCTGTTGTTGCCATGATTTGAGCTCGTTTTACAACTGCGTCCGCCAGCTGCTGCGCGCGATCTCGAATCAAACGAAGTCGCTCACGCGCTGAATCGGGCACGCGGCGTGCTTGAAATACCACCTGTCCAACTGCTTCGCCTACTCGCTCGGCAGCGCGATTCAGGCGAATGTTTCCCCATTCGGAAAGTTGCCGATCCGGACTAACCAGATCCAGACCCATATCAGTTCGAGAAACTCTTGCACGCCTCCGAATTGGATCTTCGCGTGGGGCCTGATTGGCCATAACCTTGCCGCGACTTTCCTCTGGCTCGTCTTCCACAAACGGAAATCGAAAATCATCTTTTTGCAAAGCATCGGCCATTTCGCCCTCCTGCAGCACGCTATGCTGCGATTCCTGGAACTAAATGGTTTGGATGTTTAATAGGGCCGCAGTGTTTGCAGCGTTATGGAGGTCTTGATTAAGGCGCAGACTGGAGCTGCTGATCGAACAGGGAAAGGAGATTAGGCAGGATCCAGCTTCTCGCAGTGCTCAACGAGAGCCAGCCGATCCTTCAAGGCAAGATTGAGGAACTCAAGCCCAAAGTGAGCGCCTTCGTCATATCGAACCATGCCTTTCACTGTAACCGGACTTGCTTGTGGACCCAATCGGTATTCAATTTCAATCTCCGTCTCCGGCGGAAGAGGTATTTCGCAGACAAGTGAAAGTCCGCCTTCCGCAATTTCGTAACCGCGACAAAGGACCGTCTGCTTGCCCCAACTTAGACGAACATCAAACTCGAATGGCCATCGTGTAAAGGCGCGCCTGTTACGCTTGCGGCGCTCCAGGGCGGGCGTCGTTTTGGTTTTGCGGCGATCACTCATGCGAAAGGTGTAGAAGTCGAACAATAATAATAGACAGTGACAGTTCGCACTGCCGCAAGGCTCTTTAAATTTTGAGAAGGATTCAGGAGATCAGTTACCGCGTGTCTGGTGGATGATCTGCTCCATCTGGTCGAGATACCGCTCCAGAGCCTTTCGTCCTGCGGAAGTGATTCGATACTCAGTACGAGGGACTCGGCCTTCGAAGCTCTTAGTGCAGACGACGTAGTTCGCGTCCTCCAGCTTGCGGGCATGGACGCTCAGATTCCCATCGGTAGCATCGAGCAGGCGCTTGAGCTCCGAAAATGTAAGTGCATCGCGGACAGCAAGAGCGCTGATAATGCCCAGGCGCATGCGCTCGTGAATGACGGGATCGAGCTCGGCGGCCGACGCTTCTTTATGAGCTGCGATTGCCCGCGCAGCGGTGCGAACATTCTCTTGAACAGTAGATTTAGACTTCAACTTCGCTTGACGCAACCTCACTAACCTCCGTGTCTGCGGGCAATGAGCAACCCGAAGAGCACATGCAAGCCGCCGAATCCGGCGGCCATAATTCCATTTGCCCAGCTGGCCGGCAGAGCCAGCGCAACGGTTCCGAATACCGCGAAACAGATTCCCATTACTGGAACCACGCGAACGGAAAATGCTCCGCCGGTAATCACGGCTACCCCGTAGAGCATCAGCCACATTCCGGGCAGAATCGCGTAAAGATGCTGCTCCATCATGATCAGAGTCAGCACGCCGCCTGCCGCCAGCGGAGGTACCAGGCTTAGGGCGCACTTTCGCGCGGGTATGGAAGTCGCCAGTTTTGCGAGGCTTCCGGTCTTTCTAACCATGGAGCATACCGAGATGATTGCCGCCAGCAGAGCCTCTCCAAGCCAAAGCAGAACCCAGGTCACGCGGGAGTCCAGGCTCCGAGCTACGAGCGCCGCAGCAATTGCGGTGAGGCCAAGAGCCACAGTTCCCCAGCCGGGAACAGCCGTAAACGAGGTTGCGCTCTCCATCGTGTGCCGAATGAACTGGAGCTGGTCGAGCGCATCTCGAGACTGCGGCGCCGGCTCTTCAATTCCTGCCTGCACTGGAACATACCTGCGCGTGCGCGGATTGCGGCATTGCTGCATGTTAAGGAGGATGCTTCAGCGGGGATAGTTGTGTCAAGTACTTTGCGATTAAAAGAGTGAAAGTTTTCAAGCGCTGGAGTTCACATCTTCTTAAAATTAAAAGTGAATTGCTATCTCACGTTCGATGTACTTTGCAGCGTCCCCGGCAGGCGCGAAGTCGATGTCTATTGTTTGCATGCCGTTGGCGGCTTGCTTCAAGTCGCCACCACTGACGGAACTCATTCTGGCGCCATATGCACGGAGCTCATATCGCCATCCGTCAATTCCTGCCACACGCACCTTTAACTCGCGATTATCGGCACTCCATTGCTCGCGCGATATCTTCAGATCGGTACTCGCAGAGCCGAGCGGAGGAAGATCTTCCTCGGCCTGCAAACCGAAGTCGGCGTCTACGCTCACGACCAGTTCGCCGGTCGCAAATGGAACTGAAACAATGGCGTGCTGGTCGTTTGCGTTTGGCTCAGCGGTGTATTTGACCGGCTTGCCGTTCCATGTGATTCCACGCAGGCGAGCGTGCTTGCTGAAGGACGGCGCAAATTGCAGTGTGCAATTGGCGACCTTGCCGGTCTTTATTTGAAGGTGAATTCCATCGTCGCGTCGAACGTAGAGAATTTGAGACTGTCCGCCACAAAATGAAACATGTTGAAGACCTACATGGTCCCAGGCAGGAGGAAAGTGAGGTGCAAAGTGTAGCGTCTTTCCTGTCTCCTCACCACTCAGCCCGAGCATTCCGCGCACGATGGGGCTGATCACCATTGCTGATGACCAGATCTGGTGTGGCGATGCGGTCCCGAGTCCTTCGTAGTAGCTGCCGGAAAGGACTTCCGTTACGCGACCGAGCGAACCATCGAGGGCAAGCAATGAATTGGCACGCAAATTTGCATACGCCTCCAAGGGCCGATGGTTGTTGTATTCCGCGACCGCGGCCCACCCAGTAAACAGCGGCCAAACCGCGCCGAAATGGTATCCGGTCGGTCCGTACAGAGGATGCCGTTCGGAAATGATTCGCATTCCCCAGTCGGCAGCATGATCCCAATTGGCAATCTGATTTATGGTGCCATTTGCCTTTTCGGGATCGAAGACGTTGAACCACATCGGTGCCGTGCTGAGCACCGTGGCTGTCCGCACCGGCTTATTTTCCTTGTCGAGAGCGAAGACTAATGTGTGATCGCTTGCATCCCAAAAGACTTCATTGATCTTTCTCTTCAGCGTGTCAAAGTCTTTAGACACACTGTTGGCGTCGTTTTGCTTGCCCAATACATTCGCAAGCGAAACCAGAGACTGCAAAGCAGCCGCAGCCAGTCCGCTCTGGTAAGACTCTGTCTCAACCGGAAGCAAGGGACCGCCCTCGATCCAGCCATGACCGATGCCAAAGTTGCGCGGCAATCCGTTCGCATCGTACGTAGACTTCAGGAATTGGTAAGCGCGCCAGATGTTGTCCCAATGCTCGCGTGGGAATGCCGTATCCCCAGACGAGGCAACGTAGTCATTCATTGCGATAATGAAGAGACAAGTAGCATCGGCGGAGGCGAAGCCGTAGGGAAATCCTTTCCACCAGTTCACCAAACTGGCCGTCTGAGAGATTTCATGCTCGATCTTTCCATCTTCGCGCTGAAATTTCGCGATGAATTCGAGAGCCGTCTTCGTGGTCGCAAAATCGCCGATGGCGTCAAGCGCGAGATCAGTCCAAAATGAATCACGACCGAAGAACCACGCGAATCCGGGCCTGGCAGACTCGCCTGAACTACGATAACCAGCTACAAGCCCTGTTCCCAAAAACGGATTCGCAACTAGACCTTGGATGGTGCTAATGCGCGACCAGTCATACGCAGCCTGAAGTTTCGCATCAGGCAGATCGAGGGAGAGCGTTCGTCCAAGATAGTCGTCGTAGTACTTGCGGGCCGCTGAGAAGAACTCATCAGGATTGCTTGTGAGCCGTTCGTACGTCTTGCGCGCTTCATCGGGTCCGGTGGTAGCGCCAGCAATGAAGATGTACCTGATCGCCCGACCCTTTGGAACTGTGTCGAGTCGAAAGGAGCTACGGCTGCTCGCGAAGCTGTTGGAAAAAAACTCCTGATCCGCTGACGCAGCAGATGGCGATCCGACGATCGCAGCAAATTTTCTGCCTTCTTCTCCCAATGAGAAGGCGTGTAATTCAGGATTCCAACTCATGTAAGTCCCACCCAGTCCAGCAGGCCACATGAGCTGAAAGTCGCGTGTGAAGGACGCTTCGATGGTGATCGGTTCCCAGGTGCTGATCTCGAAACGGATGATGGCGCCGTTCTCGTCGGGGGGCACGAGCCATGTCTCGCTGACATCGAACGAGTCCGAGGAGAAACCGAGAGTCGGGCCCTCTGGACGCATAGTTACCGTGCGGACCAGGGATACAGCCGGAATCCGACGATCGTTCAAAACAAAAGCGAGATCGAAATCGCGACAAAGCTTTAGCGGGTAAACCCAAGCTTCGAAGCGTCCGGTTTCGTTACCGAAAAGGCCTGCGTGTTTGCCGACGGCATCTAGAAACTCCCACGTACGCGCCGGTCGGGAGAGTTCGTGATGACCGATCTTAACCGCCTCTTGGCCCTGAGCACAGGCAGCCTGAACGAAATACAAAACGCAAAAAACGACACAGATCACACGGATGAGACGGATTGCACGGATTTGTAAGAGGCGATGCTGTCTCTCAATCATTCAGTGATTTATCTGTGTAATTCGTCGAATCCTATGACCCGCGTCGTGTTTGCTTTGGCATCTGTTTCTTGTGCTTAAATGATTCGCAAAGCGGCAAAAATCCTAACACGTCCAAAGGCGCCCCTTGCAGTTCAACCGTCGTAACTTTATAAAGTCAGTCAGCCGCACCGCCCTCGTTCTGGGTCTTGATCAAATCTTCGGCGCGTTGGATCTGGGTGGCCAAGCGTCCGCAACAAAGCCCGAATCCCTGCCATCCAAAGCGAGTTCGACTTCGCTGGGAGTGTTCTTCGTCGATGTTGCTCGTCAAGCTGGGCTGAATGCCAAGACAATCTTCGGCGGAGTAAAGAAGAATAAGTACCTGCTCGAAACAACCGGCTGCGGAGTTGCTTTCTACGACTATGACAACGACGGATGGCTCGACATTTTCCTTGTCAACGGTTGGCGATTAGAAGGATTTCCTAAGGGCGAAGAGCCAACGTGTCACCTGTTCAAAAACAATCGTGACGGTACCTTCACCGACGTCACAATCAAGGCGGGTCTTGCGCGTTCCGGTTGGGGACAAGGTGTTTGCGTCGGCGATTACGATAACGACGGATACGAAGATCTCTTCATCAGCTACTACGGACAAAACGCCCTTTATCACAATAATGGCGACGGCACTTTCACCGATGTAACCGCGAAAGCCGGACTAACGCAGAAGACGATACGCTGGAACAGCGGCTGTGCATTCGTAGATTACGATCGCGATGGCCACCTTGACCTCTTCGTGGCCAACTACATTGACCTCGATCTCAAGACCGCACCGGTTCCCGAATCGGGGCCTTGCCTTTACAAGGGCGTGATGGTCGCCTGCGGACCGCCAGGACTGAATGGGGGCAAGGACATTCTTTATCACAATAACGGCGATGGGACGTTCACAGATGTGTCGGAGCAGTCTGGCATAACTAAGACAGCGAGCACTTATGGCCTTGGCGTGCTTACTGCTGACTTCGACGAAGATGGCTGGCCCGACATCTACGTGGCCAACGATTCCACCGCGAGCGCGCTTTTCCACAATCTAAAAAATGGCCGCTTTGAGGACATTGCGGTGGCAGCGGGAGCGGCGCTGAGTCCTGATGGCAAGCCTCAAGCTGGAATGGGCGTAGCAGCAGGCGACTACGATCACGATGGCCATCTCGACATTGTGAAGACGAACTTCGCCGGCGACACTCATTCGCTCTATCACAATCTCGGCAACGACAACTTTGACGACACCACGTTTCAAGCGGGTTTAGGCCTGAATACGAAGTATCTGGGATGGGGCTGCGGCTTTTTCGATATGGATAACGATGGCTGGCTCGATATCCTCGTATGCAACGGGCACGTCTATCCCGAAGTGGAGCAGCTTCGTACCGAAGCAGCTTACGCGCAACGCAAGCTGCTGTATCGCAACCTGCGCAATGGCCACTTTGAGGATGTCTCGATGCAGGCGGGGCCCGGCATCTCAACTCCGGCTCCGGCGCGAGGCGCTGCATTCGGCGATTTCGATAATGACGGCGATATCGACATTGTTGTGAATTGCGTGAACGAGCTTCCCCAATTGATTCGCTGTGACTCAAGTACAGGCAATCACTGGATCAAGGTGCGAACGATCGGTACCAAATCAAACCGAAGCGGGATTGGATCTCGCATCAAGTGCGTCGCCCGTATTCCGGGTATCGAGAAGCCAGTAGAACAGATTGATGAGGTGCGCAGCGGTGGGAGCTATTTTTCCCAGAACGACCTCCGTGTGCATTTCGGTTTAGGAGGAGCCGGCAAAGTAGACCTGCTGCAGATACGCTGGCCAAGCGGCCAGACGGATGAGTTGAAAAACATCGATGTCGATCGAGTTATTCATGTGAAAGAAGGACAGGGAATCCTCAAAGTCGATGTCTTTAAGAAGAGATGACCGGTGGAGGAGCGAACACGAAGCGCGCAAAGCCAAAGGTCGCCATGGTTCTTCGTGACCTTTGTGTCCGCCTTGTCGTTCTACCGCGTCGCTGCGCGAGCATCCAAAAACGACTGCAGGATCAGCACCGCCGCCATCTGATCAATGACTAGTTTCCGTCGGGAATCACGAATGCTGGTTTCGTCCAGCAGCCGATGAGCTTCAGCGGTCGTAAGGCGCTCATCCCAAAGATGAACCGGAAGTGAGAACGCTCGTTCGAGCTGCCTCGCGAAATCACCCATCTTTTTTGCCTGGACTCCCGTCTGGCCGCTCATTCGCAGAGGGTTGCCTACCACGACCTCGTGAACTCCATATTCCGAGAGTAGCTTTCCCAACTCGGCGAGATCGTATCGGCGATTGCGGCGATGCAAAGTGCTGAGTCCCTGCGCGGTAATTCCCAGAGGATCGGAAACTGCAATCCCGATGCGCCGAGCGCCAACATCCAAACCGAGAATGCGATGGGCACCAGTGGAGGTCGCATTTCGGAGGCTGGTCATGCTGCGATTATAGGCGGGCTCTGCATCTTACCTTGCAGTGGAGACGCAGCATGCACTCAATACCGCGGTGGCAAAATCGATCCAAACAGGAGAGACATGAGGGCCCTGTGTCGGTGGAGGAAAAAGTTACTGGCCCTGAATCAGCTCCCGAACTCACCGACCTCGAAGAAGGTGTGCAGGAGGTGCACGATGAGCTTCGCAAGGCTACCATCACGCAAATAACGCTCACACTGCTTGCGGCTTTTGCGATCTGCTACTTCGCAAAACTAGTATTGGTAACGATTTTTACTTCGATCCTGATTGCTTTCGTCCTCGAACCTCTAGTTCGCGGCTTTGCGAGACTCCGAATTCCCCGAACCTTGGGTTCAGCACTTGCCGTGCTGCTTGTTCTCGGCCTTACATATGGCTTGAGCTACTTCTTCTACCAGCGCGCCGTGGACTTTGCTCATCAACTGCCGAAGATGTCCGGAGAGATCAAGAAGGTCGTTGCCAGGTACGAGCAGAATGCCGCAGCGATTAGAAAGAGCGCTCAGAGTGTAATTCCTCCGAAACCCGAAGACGGCAGTGCAGTTCCAGTAAAGGTTCAGCAGGATCCAGGGATCGCGTCCTTGATCGGCGGCGGAGATATTGCCAATTTTGGTGAGTTACTAATTAGCGTTGCCTTCATCCCATTCATCGTCTATTTCATGCTTACCTGCCAGGATCATGCCAGGAGATCTACAGTACGGTTATTTCCCGCGGCAAGTCGTCTGACTGTGTATCAAACACTGGGCAAGATCTCCGAAATGATGAGGGCATTCATAGTTGGCAATTTCGTGATCGGCGTCTTTATGGCGGTAGCGAGTGCTATTGTCTTCGCGTTTCTGCATCTGCCGTACTTCTACTTCTTAGGCCTGATCAGTGGATTCTTGAGTCTGGTGCCCTATTTGGGCCTAATCCTCGCCCTCATGCCTCCTGTGGCCTCCGGCGTTGGTGTGCTTCGCGGCAGCGGCTTACTACTGGTTCTTGCGACGATCGCTGGCTTGCACGTGTTCTCTATGAATGTGCTCTATCCCAAAGTGCTTGGTAGACGGTTGGAGCTGAATCCCCTTGCCGTGACGCTGGGCCTGCTCATTTGGAGTTGGATTTGGGGAGCGATGGGTCTAATTCTTGCTGTTCCAGTCGTGGGAGCGATCAAGATAGTTTGCGACAACGTGAACGGACTGGAACCGTTTGGTCGGCTGCTGGGAGTAGAAACAGAGGACAAGAAACAGCAAGTCAGGGCCTGAGGACGTGCTGCCAGAATAAGATTTACGCTTCTTTTTAGCTTAGGCGTCCGCTGTCACTTCTGGGAACTTCAGCTTTACTTTGGCCAATGCGCGATTTAGAAGAGCTTCCATTTCCGTCTCTTCTACGCTTCTCGCCATCGCCATTTCGCTCACTAGAAGGTAACGAGCGCGCTCAAGCATCTTCTTTTCGCGGAAGGAGAGCGCCTTGGTCTGATTCAAAACCAGGAGGCTCTTGAGGACGTAGGCTACGTCTAGCAGCGATCCGGTGCGCATCTTTTCGGAATTCTCTTTGAACCGAAACTTCCAATCGGCGTGGTTCTCGCACTTGCTGTTGACCAGAATGTCTAGGATCTGGTCGATATCGGCGCTTTTAATGACCCGGCGAAGCCCAACGGCGGCGACGTTACTGAAAGGAATGGTGACTCGGAGATTACTGGCTTTGATGTGCAGCTCGTAGTATTTCTGCACCATGCTGCCGATTGTGCGACTGCTGATCTGCTCTACTATGCCGACGCCGTGGTTGGGATAAACGACCTTGTCACCGATGTGGAAATCATGGTTCATTGAGGCACCTTTGGGTGGGGGAACCGAGGTACTGCTATAGACCTAAAGATAGCGCAAAAATGCCGTTAAGTCAATGTTTTCCAAAACCTTACAGACAAAGGTCCTGCATGTTTTGCGCTGTCGAAAGCGCCAACTTCTGACAGGCCTAGTTAAGTCCTTTGGCCTGAGCAAATCTGGAAGGGTGGTGGTAGACCCAACGGCGAAGGGGCGGAGTATAATCGGTCTCGAACCTTTCGATCCTGCGTGCCCCTCCATGTGAGGAGGGTGAATCATCGTCCAGATCGTCCTAAATTACTGATCCCCACCGCGTCGCTCGGGCGCGGATGGAATGGCGAGGTCCATGCCTGAACACGTAAAGAAGAAACTCCTGGAAGAAATTAAGGCTCTAGAGCACGAACTTACCCACGAGCTTCCGAAGGAAATCAAGAAAGCGGCAGCACTCGGAGACCTGAGCGAGAACGCCGAGTACCACATGGCCAAGCAGCGTCAAGAATTCGTGAATGCGCGTCTCGGTCAACTCAAGAGGCGTATGGGTGATCTGGCGCTAGTCAACCTCAACAACATCCCAAAAGACCGGATTGCGTTTGGGTCGGTAATCGAAGTCTTTGACAGCACCAAAGATGAAAAGATCGAGTACACGCTTGTTACTAGCGAAGAGTCCGATGTTGCCCACGGCAAGATTTCAACTACTTCGCCGATCGGGAAGAGTCTTATGGGCAAAAGAGTGGGGGATGTCGTAGAGGTGGTTACGCCTACCGGCAGGCGCGAGCTCGAGATTTTGAAGCTCGTAACCATCCACGATCAGGAGCAAGCCGAGACTAACGGCGCTTCGGGCGGACACTAGATGAGTTGGACCGGCGCTTTTGGCCGAGCATGCGGGAAGCTGTTGTACGCCATCGTGCGTGGTCTATCGCTCACACGCATCTCCCCAAATATCCTCACATTCACCGGTTTGGTGATCAACATCATTGCTGGCGTGCTTTTTGGCTACGCCAGCGGCGACAGCCAGCCACGTCTTTTCATCTATGCGGGACTGGTGATTGTGGCCGCAGGCATTTTCGATATGGTTGACGGACGCGTAGCCCGCGCGACCCACCAGGTCACAACTTTCGGCGCGTTCTTTGATTCTGTCATCGATCGATACAGCGACATTGCACTTTTCTTCGGTTTGCTCGTCTACTACGCGCGCGCAAACCACTTCTTCTACGTCGTGCTCGTCGGAATTGTAATGACCACATCCGTGATGGTCAGCTATACGCGCGCACGCGCCGAATCGTTGATCCGGAGTTGCAAAGTGGGATTTCTCGAAAGACCGGAGCGCATCGTCCTCGTACTCATCGGGGCGCTATTCAACCGCATGGCTCCTGTTTTGTGGGTAATCGCCGTGCTCTCTACGATCACGGTGATTCATCGCATGTGGTACACGTACCAGCAGATGAAGCCGTTAACGGAACAAGAGCTGAAGACGCAAGCGGCGGCAGCTGAGTCTAGGCCCAAAGAAAAGCCTCCGAAATTGAATCCTGCAATTTCTGCTTGATCGGCGGGCTCTACGTTCGGAGCCCCCAGTGAAAACCCAAGTACTCTCTCCAATTTCTGTCTACGGCAGACTGTCGTAGCACTTGGGAGAAGTAACTCCTGGTGCGTTACTTGGCGGGGTCTTCCGCGGAACATTCGTGAAGTCGAAGAAGTCGAGCATGTTGGAAGCTGCCGCATCCCGTGCTGTCAATGGCTTCAAATTGAACCGCTCTTCGACGAAGGCGAGCCACGAAGTTGAATCCGTTATCTGATGCGATACATAGTGAGGCTTGCTGAACGGAGAAATTACGGCGGTCGGAACGCGGAAGCCGAAGCGAGTGAAGTCTCCATTCGGATCGAAAGGAGGAGTTCCGTGCGTCAAATGCACGTTCGGACAGCGTGAATCGGACGCGCTGATGCAGATATTGATCGGCTGATGGCGGTCAGAGTGAATGTTGTGATTCCAATAGTGTTCAACGTGAACTGCATTCCGGGCGAACTCAACGGGTTGCCATCAAGAGGAACTGACGTTCCGTTTTGCGTCAGGGCAACAGAGGTAGCATTCTGAGTCTGCCAGCTGACGGTGACTTTGTCTCCTTGTTGTACAGACGTCGGATTGACCGTTATTGTGGCGGTTGGATTGACGGGAGTAGGCGTAGGTGTGGGCGTTGGGCCCGGGTTCGGAGTCGGAGAAGATGCGCCGCTGCCGCCTCCGCTCTGACCACTCAAGCCCATGCACCCAGCTAACAATGCAAGTGATACCCCTAGTAAGAGCGCACTTACGGCACGACAGACTCCAAGCCTCGACAATATGGCCCTCGGCACCCAAATCTGATGTTCTGAGTTCTCGGATGGAGCAGCAGGTTGGGAAGTTGCCGACTCGGGAGAAGCCATTCCCACTTGGTGCCAACTATCCTCTTATGAGTTTGTTACAGCAGGATGATTTGCAGTTGAGAAGTGGATCAGAGTGAGCGTCGCCAACTGCTTAGCATTCGATAACGTTCAATGCGAGGCCACCCAGAGAGGTTTCCTTGTACCGAGACTGCATATCCTGGCCGGTGCGGTACATAGTCTCGATTACCTGGTCGAGCGAGACTTTATGCTCACCGGTTTCGCTCATCGCCATCCTGGCGGCGTTGATGGCCTTCACCGATCCCATTGCGTTGCGCTCGATGCACGGAATTTGAACGAGTCCCCCAATGGGATCGCACGTCATGCCGAGGTTGTGCTCCATGCCGATCTCCGCCGCATATTCAACCTGCGCGTTTGTGCCGCCGAGCGCAGCAACCAATCCGCCGGCAGCCATTGAGCAGGCAACCCCTACCTCTCCCTGGCATCCGACTTCGGCTCCGGAAATAGACGCATTTTCCTTATACAGGATACCGATGGCGCCAGCGGTCAAAAGATAGCGAAAGATGCCTTCGGGAGAGCTATGAGGAACGAAGCGAAGATAATAGCGGCCCACGGCGGGAATAATTCCTGCTGCACCATTGGTCGGAGCAGTTACCACGCGGCCTCCGGCCGCGTTCTCTTCGTTCACCGCCATGGCGAAGGCGTTCACCCAGTCCATGGGCGCAAGCGGATCGGAGCTGCTCTGCTTGCTGAGCTTCTGAAATAGACGGGGTGCACGGCGGCGAACTTTCAGTCCACCGGGAAGAATACCCTCGGTGCGCAAGCCACGATCGACGCATGCTTCCATCGTTTGATGAATCTCAGTGAGTCCCCGTCTGATTTCGGACTCGTTTCTCCACGCTTTCTCGTTTGCTAACGCGATTTCCCAAATCGAGATTGCATACTCTTCGCCGATACTAAGCAGATCGGCCCCGCTCCAGAACGGATACCGTACTGTTGCCTTTGCTCCCGCTGTGACCGCAGCCGGCTGCTCGCCTTCTCTGCTGATGAAACCACCACCTATTGAGTAATAGATTTGCGTGTCGATGACCGAGCCGTTCGTGGCAAAAGCAGTAAACCTCATGCCGTTGGAGTGGCCGGGCAATGTTTCGGTGGTTCGGAAGGCAAGATCGGAGGATTCCTCGAACTTGAGGGGATGGCGATGAAGCAACCGGATGGTTGCGGTGTGCCGAACCTCCTCAACATGAGACTCGATCTCGCCAGGGTCGACTTCACTTGGCGATTCGCCCAGCAGCCCAAGAATGACTGCTCGATCTGTGGCGTGTCCACGGCCGGTCAGCGCAAGCGAACCGAACAGCTCCGTTGTCAGACGCGATACTTTTCCAAGATCTCCCGCTTGCGCGATCCGTTCGACAAAATCACGCGCAGCTCGCATCGGCCCCACAGTATGGGAGCTCGAAGGACCAACTCCGATCTTGAAGATTTCAAAAACGCTGGTTTTCACGACAGACGCTCAGACCTGGTTGTCTGGTTCCTTGAGGATTATTGTAGCCGCTTAGAATCAAGACTTGGGCGAGGAATCAGCCTCAGGTGCCGAATTGTCCGCGAACGGGCAATTTGTCTAATGCAGGAAAACCAGGCTAAGCGACAGCTCAGCTCTTCTTCGACGTAACTGCAAAAAAGGCAGTCGCATCCTGATGAACGTGTCGCGCGCCACAGATGGGGCAGGGCACGTCGCCTTTCTCGTATTCGCTAAGGGTAAGAATCACTTCGAAGGGCTTCTGGCAATCTTCGCAGAAGAATTCATAGCGAGGCATGCGGCACCTCCCGGCAGAATTACAGTCGCAATTCTACACCCGTCTACGCAAGCGCACATCGTCAACGCGGCATCGCGTAGCAACTCTCAATTCCTGCGCAGAGTAGCCTCGATCAATCCATACGGTTCGTCAGTAGGAACAAACACTTCGTTTCGGTTTTCGATTCCGAAACGGGAAACGTCAAAGATCAACTGATGCTTGTTAGGCATCGATAGACGGATCTGACTGAGTTGGTCGCAACGCTCCAGAGCGGCTTCGGCCATTGCGTAGAGTGTGTGTTGCACAGACTCACTGGGATGGCTGGCGAAAGTTTCTAAAAGTGCATCGCGCACAGTCCTCCAGCAGAGACCGAAGCTGGCATCCTCGACCTGATAGTCCCACTCGGCTTTCACCACGGTTGCAAAGATGCGATCGCGAGTCTCGGGAAGAGTCGTGTACACATCCTTGACAAAGCCGTCGAAGGCCGAGCCAGCGGTTCTCAGGACCAGGAGATCTTCGATTCCTGCCGAAACCGTTGTTCTTTGGCGACTCCCAGTTACAACGGCGGTCCGGCGTTCATTGCCAGCGGAAACAAAGGCGGTTGGATGAGGTTTTGTCTCGACGGGGATACGCGACCAGAGATGTTCTGAAATACTTACCTTGACTCCCGAGACCTGCGTGTTATTTCCAAGAAAGTGCGCGACCAGTCGAGTGCCAAAGTGCTCGATTTCGCCAACAGGATGCTGGGCAGCCAGCGCATAAACCGTGTTTTTCATCGTGTCCGTGGGCAGAACCTTGCTGTTGTCGCCCCTTGTATGCGCAGCGTCAAAGTCGCCCTCAAATTGAATGTCGACAGAGATGTCCTTAATTTCGTGCTGCGGACCAGTTCTCGTCACGCGCACCAGCCGCACACGCGACTTCCCGTAATTATTTGCAACTAGTTCGAAGTTCATCGCTAGCTGCCTCGATAGGTGGAGTATCCGTAGGGACTAAGGAGCAGGGGTACATGATAATGCTGAGCGGGATCTCGAACCTCGAAGACAATTTCCACTTCGGGAAAGAAAGGCTCGCCTGATGCGGACAGATATTTCTCGGTCTCAAAGGTGAGCCGGTATCTTCCCGTCTGCAGTTTAGATCCGGGAAGCAAATCTGTGATTCTGCCGTCCTGATTGGTGATTCCTCGACCAAGCTCTCGCCAACGCCCATCCGATTGCAAATGGAGCAACACGGGAACGCCAGCCGCCGGTTTTCCGCGCGCTGTGTCGAGGACGTGAGTAGTAATCGGACTCGAAGGGTTCGTCATGTTGGCGTCATATGCCGATCAGCTTTTGCAAACGAAGCTGTGTAATCTTCTGCTGCTCCCCAGCGGCAATCTGAAGCTCGCGAGCAGGATCGTTGCCAAGACGTTCTGTCAGCATCGTTAACATCTCTTCCGCGGACTTTCCGCTCGCGCACACAATAAAGATGTAGCCGAAGCGTTCATGATATTCCTGGTTGCGAAGTTGCAGCGCATTTCGCACTTGGGGCGAAGCTGCGGCGGCCCCTGACTGTTCCTGTTGCGACCAGCGCTGTGCCTGTCCGCTGGTAATAGTGTCCTTCTCCTCGCCGATCTTCGGGTGTGCCGCAAAGGCTTCGTGCCAGTCGTCGGACGTCAGACTCTCGCAAGCCGCTGTGTGTTGTTTCAGCAATTGCGTGGCATCCGCGAACGGTCGGCGTTGTGTCATCGATCCAGCCCACTTCAGCGAGCCGCAACAATTCAGCAGAATGCTTCGCGCGGCATAATCGGGCAACGAATTCAACCAGCGCAAGCGAGCTTCAGTCAGCGCCTTCCTGTCTGGCACTCCGTAGACCCGTAACCGCGCCACTCCGCCGTCAGGATAGATATTGAAACGGACATGAGTCGCATGCCGCGGTGCGGTGATTTCGAATCGATGCAACGAGTCTGCGCTGAGCGTTGTGCGAGAGAGCAATTCGTTCCACGAACAAGTCCCATCAGATTCCACCGATTCCATCGAGCAGACTTCTAATGAACAACTCTCCGGGAAGTTGCCCTTGAAGAATGAGGTATCGACTTCAATGGCTTGAATCGTTCCCGCAATTCCAAGTTTAAGCGTCACCCAGTCGTAGCCTGGACCGCGCCGGCGTTTTGTTTCCCAGCCATCATGCATTCCGGTGCTCGCGCCAGGCATGAGCAGGTTCTGAGGCGCGCTAAAGAACTTGTCACTGCAATCGAGGATGCGGCCGCCCTGGTGAACTGCGGCTAGATCAGTCAGGTCGGAAGTGCCCAAAGGTCGTTCCAATTCAGGAATAGCTTCCCCAAAAACACGCAGCCGTGCCACTCCGCCGTCAGGGTAGATATTCAGCCGCAGATGCGTATAGCGATGAGGATCATTGATGGCGAACGCGTTTTGACTGTCTCCTCTAAGCGGAGATCGCGGAAGCACTTCAGCCCAGGGAGTGCCGCCAGCTAACTCAACGTTCGATTGCTCAATCGCACACGCTTCGAGCGAGCATGATTCCGGAAAGTTCCCACGAAAGTAGCTGGTATCGACGATAACCTGAGATAGAATGCCCGGAATTCCCAGGTGCAGAATGCACCAGTCATGACCGGGTGTGCGGCGGCGACGCGACTCCCACCCGTCCATCCACTTGCCGCGATCAGTGTATTTGTCTTCTACCCATATCGGTCTTGCAACCTTAATTAAGTTTTCTTTGGGAGCAAAGAAGTCATCGTTCGTGGCGAGCACACGCCCGCCAACGCGTTCTGAGGCAAGATCGAGTAGATCGGAGAATTCGCTCATGCCTCTCCTCGGCGCAAGACACGGCCGCGTCGGCCGGCTGGAAAATCACCGGAGGCATAAATCTCTTGACCACGAAGAAATGTGGATTGCACCACGCCAAACAACGTTCGGCCTGAATACGGCGTGAGCTTATGCCGAAAGAACATTTTGTCTGGCTGAACTTGGAACGATTGATCCGGATTCCAGACTACCAAGTCGGCGTCTTTGCCAACAGAGATTTCACCTTTTCTGGATAATCCCGCGAGACGGGCCGGTTCGCGACACAGCCACTTCGCCAACTCGTGAAGGCTAAATCCCCGTTTGTGTGCACTAGTCCAGAGCAACGGAAGACTGAGTTGCAGCGATGCGATACCGCCCCACGCTCGCATGAAGTCGCCGGTATCGACGCGTTTCATGCTCGGCGGAGCCGGAGAATGGTCGGTTGCAACGAAGTCGATCATGCCCTCCTGCAAGGCGGCCCAAAGGAGCTCCTGGTTGGCAGCGTTGCGGATCGGAGGCGCGCACTTGAACTGCGTTGCGCCATCTGGAATCTCCTCAGCTGAGATCGTCAGATAGTGCGGGCAGGTTTCGACTGAGATGCTAACTCCCTTTGACTTGGCATCGCGAATCATCGAAATAGCTGCGCTCGATGAAAGGTGGACGATGTGCACCCTGGCCTTGTATTCCTGAGAGAGACCAATAAGCAGCCTAACAGCTTGATCTTCTGCTGCAGAAGGACGAGACAACAGCCAGGTTGAGTGAGATCGAGGATCTCTCCGTTCAATCTTGCGGGTTGCGTCTTCGATAGGACCGGGAAGTTCCGCATGCGCAAGCAGTACGGCTCCAATGCGTTCCACTTCGGGAAGCGATTGCCGCAGATCGGATTCGGTGACGGCTTCGAACTCCGGCACGCCCGAAGGTACCAGGAAACACTTAAACCCAAAA
>Ga0126371_10000004_pt1 | contig 135486 bp, 112 predicted proteins | sample PanSoiMetaPlot_4_FD_110145 | JGI IMG/M metagenome (GOLD analysis project Ga0126371, IMG submission 110145) | Tropical forest soil microbial communities from Panama - MetaG Plot_4 | ecosystem: Environmental > Terrestrial > Soil > Tropical forest > Bulk soil | place: Panama | collected 2016-02-17
AGCTCGGTCCACCTCTCGTGCACTCAACGCCGTTCTCCCCAATCCAGCCTCCCCAACGAGGCTTTAGCTTAGGGGACATTTCTATCGAGGTGAAAAGGGGACATTTCTATCGAGGTTCAACAGGAGCTGCCGGGGAAGCCCGTGCCACTTGGCATCGAGCGCGAAACGCGAGAAAGCGGGTTAGCAGGCCATGCCGTTTGCTTCGTCCGTAAATCGGGAGTTGTTTCATCGATACGCTTGAACGTATGCCAGAATGGCTATGCGCAGGTGTGGCTTTACTTGGAGACGAATGGAAGACTGTTACCTTGGCCGGCCGGACTGAATCGAGTTAGGAGTCACCGAAATTGAGAAAGAGACTGCGATGCGCTGAGGCAATCGTTTTGTTGGCAGCGGCATTGCTCGGGAATCCTCCAGCACAAGGACAAAGCGCTTCGCCGCAAGGATCTTTCCTGGAGGTGGATGGGGCGAAACTGTATTACGAAGAATGTGGCTCAGCGCCTCAGGCAGTTGTGTTGATGCATGATGGTGTTTTGCATTCCGCAGCGTGGGACGATGTGTGGCCCGACTTCTGCAGGCACTTTCACGCCATTCGGTACGATCGGCGCGGGTACGGACGATCTTCGGCAGCCACTGAAGGATATTATGCAACGGACGATCTCGCCGCGATCCTGCATCACCTAAGGCTAAAACGTGTGGCGATTGTGGGCAGCTCGCATGGCGGAGAAATCTCGATCAACTTCACGCTGGACCATCCAGAAATGGTGCAGCAGCTTGTGCTCGTTGGTGCTGTAGTCGGCGGAATGCCGTATACAAAACATTTCCTGGAGCGTGGAAACACTTTGGGCAAACCTCTCGAAAAGGGAGATATGAAGGGCGCCATTGCGGCCGCCACCAAAGACAAATATCTGATTGCGCAGGGAAATGATGCCGCCAAGAAGCGAATGGCTGACATTCTTTCTGCGAATCCGCAAGACCTCACACATCCAGAACTGGAACTTCCCGTGAAGCCGGGACTGCCGCGCTTGGGAGAGATTCACATCCCAACCCTGCTACTTGTTGGCGACGCTGATATTCCAGACGTTCACGCGCATGCGGGCGCCATCCAGGCAGGCATACTTAGAGCCCGCCGCGTGGTGATCAGTGACGTGGGCCATTTGATGTATCTCGAAAAGCCCGCTGAGTTCAGCCAGATGGTTATAGAGTTCTTGGAAAGCCAGTGAGGACATTTACCAACCACTTTGGAGTCCTCGTAGGTCAGTTTCCGTCGGCTATTCGGAAGTTCGGATTCCCGGATTAGTAGTTTCCGAATTGCCGGTCATTCAGGAAGTAGCGTCGGTTCGCTCATCGCGTTCCACAAGCCGACTTGTCGGGACCTATCGCCGAAAAAGCTCCTGACTCTTCAAAGCGGAGCGCACCACGCACATTTACGCCGAAGCGACTAACAACACGAGGCACTGGGCTAGCAGGGAGACAACGAGCAGCGGAACCCGGATGATTAACGATCTATCCCACGAGGCCTGTAGCTCTCGACCATTGTTGAGGCTTACTCCGTTTTTTGCCGCTTCGGTTTGAATCTGATTGATCGGTTTTGACAAGCGAAGATAGCCGATCACGAACAGAATCAGCATTAAGAGCGATGCGAGATAAAACCAGCGCTGCTCACTCCTGCTTGAGACGGCCAGCAAGAAGTTGCAAACGATCGCCGCGACCCCCCAGATCGGCATCCGTGCGTCGCCGAACATGTGGAGAAAACCCATAACTTCGGTTACGGCAGATGATGAAGCCAATTTGAGAGCGGGACGGCCGACAGTCAAAAAGAACATGTCCGTGCCACACACCACCGCTGTGCTTAGAATGCCAACTAGAGATACCGGCCAAATCCAATGGTTCATTGTTTTTCCTCCTTATTTCGCCTCACGGTCGACAAGAACGGTCAGAGGCATTTCTCTCAAATGGTATGGATCAACAAAAGACCGATGACAAGCATCACCGCGCAGGTTATGCCATGAACGGAGAACGCCGTCGACTTCGACCCGCCCGAACCCAGAATGTTGAACATGTCGCCAAACGGAATGATGGCAAACACGAGCAGAACTATGCCTACCGACCGACTGCCCTCAGTCAGCATCATGGTCAGTATGACCAATCCCGACGCAACGTCCCGAATTCCCTTGAGACGCAGCCAGGCACGCGTGTCGGCATCGGTTGCAGGCGGCTTTAGACCGAACGATCCCAGAATCCGTTCCGGGGATACGAGGTAGAAACAACCGATAACAATGATCCCCGCAGCTATGAGAGCCGCCAGGATGAGCGGAATAGTGTAGTTCATAAAAACCTCTCAATGTTAGATAACCTAGCAACGCTAGATATGATGCCAGGCATTTGGGAAAGATTCACCGTGAGACAAAAATCTAGCGGCGCTATAATTTCTACCGATGCAGGCAAAGCCGGCAGCTAACCGAATTGCGGAACGAAAACTGCGTGACAGGCAGGCCCGCCGGGCACAGATTATCAGTGCCGCACGACGAATCGCGGAGCTTGAAGGGTGGTCCAACGTAACCGTTCGGCGGCTATCGGACGAAATTTCATACAGCCAACCCGTCTTGTACGCTCATTTTGGAAGCCGCGAAGGGATTCTCGCCGCCGTTGCTATCGAGGGTTTCCAGGAGATGGGCCTGGCTTTGGAGAAGGCACGGAAACGGGTCAGGAGTGGAAATCCAGTCGAATCGGTCGCAGCCGCGTATCTGGAGTTCGCCGCGTCTTCACCGGCACTGTATGAAGTGATGTTTTCGCTCAGCCTGAGCGTACCATTCGATGAGGCGGCTACTCCACCGGAGTTGCGATTCGCGTTTTCCCAACTCCTGGAGTTGTTTCAGGGGCAGAGCTCGAAGCCAGAGGTTTTATCGGAACTGTTTTGGGCGAGCCTCCATGGTATCGCCGAGCTAACAAGAACCAAGCGATTCCTGCGCAGCCGTCAAAAGGAGCGCGTGCGGGCGCTCGTCGAGCTCTTCAGTTTCCAAACAGATGGAATGGCACAGGTGGTGAAACCGCGATGACCGTAAGCGCGCTCTCGTCTTTTCGCGAACCGGACGAGATGAGTCCTCACAAACCGGCTTCTCGGTAGCAACCGATCACTTCGGACAAGCCGACTTGTGGCCCCGCTTTGTGTCTGACCGTCCAGCTTAGAAGAATCGGGTTGTCTTCCAACCCTAGCAGGCGCTAGGGCATCAACTCCGAACCTAGGATTTACTGGATGTGAAGCGGGTGATCAAAGGTGTGCACATCGTCCCGATGGGGTTTGCAAACGCCTTCTTGATCGAGGGCGACGACGGGTTGGCGCTGATTGACGCCGGTTACCCGGGCAAGGAGTCAGCGGTCTTCGGGGCGATCCACGGGCTTGGCCGTTCGCCAGACCAGCTCAAGCACCTCGTTTTCACTCACGCCCACCCTGATCATATCGGCAGCGCCGCGGCTATCGTGCGCGGAACCGGTGCGAGGACCTACATGCACCCGCTCGATATCCCGATCGCCGAGAGTGGAGGTCCTTTTCGGCCGATGACGCCGGCCCCTGGTCTGTTGGGGCGAGTTTTGTGCAATCTGTTCTTCCATCCCGACGAGCGACTGGACCCGGTTGCCATCGACCAGCCTTTGAGCCCAGGGGAAACACTGCCCGTCGCAGGTGGCTTCGAAGTAATTCATGTCCCCGGGCACTGCGCCGGACAGGTCGCGCTGCTGTGGCATCCCGGAAGAATGCTGTTCGCGGCTGATGTGTGCACGAACATCATGGGCCTCGGTGATCCCGTTGGCTTCGAAAACTTGGAGGAAGGTCGTGCGAGCCAGTGCAAACTTGCGAGTCTTTCATTTGACGCGGCCGAGTTTGGCCATGGCAAGCCTATCGCCCGCGATGCGTCGACGCGCTTTCGGAATGAGTATGCCAAACATCCAGAGGAAGTGCATCAACATGGGTTCCGCAGCTTAATACCCCGACCCAGGAGGCCGGTTGGTCGACTGTTCTTGTCTAAAACGCTGCAATTGTTTCTTGTGCCGCGCGTATATTCATCACCCGTTCGCGGCCAGTCAAATAAGCCCAGGGCTCCGAACTTCGAATCGTCGGCAATGCGGAAGGTGGGAGTCGCTGGTTCTCTAAATTCCGGTTTGCCCGTCAGAACGAGGCCGCTGGCGCGTCGGATGCTGCCGCGTGTATAGGTGCAACCGTATTTGCGCTTGAAACAAGAAGGAAGAATGGTTGCGTACCATCACCGGGGTGAATGCGAGGGCAGTAGATTGATGAACGTCGCTAACAAAGGTTTTCGCGCAACTCCTGTCCTTGCAAATGACTTCTAGGTCCAAATCGATTGAATTCCTATAACCCGCGTCCACCGCAAACGCCAGCGGATTCCTAACGGTTTTATCGAAAGCGCGCCACAGCATCGTCGTTGCACCACTCCGTCTCATATGCGCGCTTCCGATAAAACACTAACGTCACTCTCCAACTACACACAAAACATTCTCAGGTGGCGGAGGAAGCGCCAGCTTGAATTATTACTTCAGTTTGCAACCATCGCCAGCCGCGCTCGAATCGCCCACATTGTCTTTTCGTGTTCCGGGCCTCAGGATCAGTTCTTCAATCCCCTGCTCCAATTGTTTACCAACGTCAGGTCGGACATCGATCCTCCGCCGATGGGTACTGGCAGCAGCATTCGTTTGCCGTCCCGGGTGATGAAGACCGGACTATCGACGCCAGTTGCCTGGCGTGGTAACCCGGGTAATGGAGCGCCGCCGAAGCCCGTCATCGGCTTCCCCACTTCGAGATCCCGGTCTCTCTTTTCTATATCGAGGATCACTAATTTCTGTTCGGCATTGATGTAGGCGAGGCGGCGGCCATCAGCGAACCAGTTGGGATAGTCCGCGCCGTCGGCCGAGAGTTGCCGCTTGGCGCTGCGATTCGGATACGAGACCACGTAGAGCTCATTGCGGCCGGTTTCGTCGGATATGTACGCGAGCCATCCTCCGTCCGGCGAGAATGTGCCTTTACATTCGTTCGCTTCGGTGACGATGAACGGGTGCGGCTGTGGCTTCGGCATCAGCGTCAGAGACCATAGGTCCATTCCCTGGCCGGTTTGTACGCAATATAACAGGGTCTGGCGGTCGACCGACCAGAGGCTCGGCATGTTGTAGCCTCCATCCGCGAACAATTCGGTCGGTTGCGAGCTACCGTCGGCAGGCTTGATGAATATTTTGCCGGAACTGTCCTGAAACCCGACGCTCTGGCCGTCCGGCGACCACACGGGGTCATCGAAATCGCCACTGCCGAAGGTGAACCGACTGGGGATATCGCGGGCAAGGTCATACATCCACAAGCTGATTTCGTTGGAAGACGCATCGACTACGGGAGCGAGCATTTGCTTGCCGTTGGGCGAGAGAAAGATGCCAGCGACGGCTGCTGGTTCTCCCAGAGTGCCGAGCTTGTGGCCATCAAGATCGAACCACGTGAGTTGCGACTGCGCGACCATCGAACCGCTCTGGTAAACGAGAAGCCCCGAATCGGAAACCGCAAACTCACCCGTAAAGCGAAACGGATTGAACAGGATCCGTTCCGCGATCGGAACCGCTTCCCCCACGGTGCGCAACTTGCGGATATCAAAGCGTTGCGCCATCAGATTGCGTTTGCGTAAGAAGAGGATGTAACCCTGGGTGTACCGCGCCTCGCTCTGTTCTTTCGAGAGCAGGTTGACTTGCTTCGACCGGACATCCAGCAGATAGATTCCGCCGTCGTGCTGGTTTACTGCTCCCACGGTTGCGTAAAACAGGACGTGCACGCCGTCCGGCAAAAAGTGCGGCACGCGATGCGAGGCTTTTTTGTCGGATAGCGTCGTCAATTGGCTGGGAATGCCCCCGGCTGCCGACACGCCATAAAGCGGGCTGTAAGGGGCAGCCGAGAAGACAATGATGTCATCCCTGCCCCAACTGGCGCCACGCCCATCGGCTGCATCGCACAGCGCTTGCACGATTCCGCTGGAAACATCCAGCTTTTTCAATAGATGGCCTGCAAAAAAGCCGACGAATCGGCTGTCCGGCGACCAGAAGGGGTAGGTTGCGCCCTCGGTTCCGGCGAGTGGCTGGGCGGTCAGACTGTCGAGCGAGCGCAGCCAAAGTTGCTGCCTGCCGCTGCGGTCGACGCCCGCAAAGGCAAGCCATCTCCCATCGGGCGATAGTGCCAGCGACGAATCCTCCATTTCTAGATGTACGCCCTCCGGTAATCTCATGCTGGTGCGGATGAGCGGCGATGGATTCTGCAGCCGGAGGGAGTAGCCGAGGGCCAGACCCGCAGTGGCCAGCAGTACAGAAGCTGCCCAGGTCCACCAGCGAGAAAACAATCGGGCGGGCGGAGCACCTCCGCGTGATCCCGCCGCGATCCACTTCAGTTCCAATGCCGCGTCATGAACCGTTTGATATCGCTGCTCGGGATCTTTCGCCAGACAGCTACGCACGACATGCTCGAGGGCCGGTGGCGACATCGGCTGTATCGTAGAGATCGGCTCCGGATCTTTTTCCAGAATGGCACTGGCGACAGAAATCTGGCTCTTGCCCTCGAAGGCGCGCTTTCCCGTGGCCATCTCATACAACATCGCGCCAAAAGCGAAGATATCTGAGCGCGCGTCGGCTTCTTTGCCTTCGATCTGCTCCGGCGACATGTACTGAATGGTGCCTACAATGGCGCCCTGCGTTGTGAGCGGTGAGAGCTGCGGACTCGGACTCGATGTTGTTACCGCGGCAGAAAGCAGGGGCGCGCCCGCACCACTTGCCGCGGCCATTCCGGCCGGCTTGGCAAGCCCGAAGTCCAGTAGCTTGGCTCCTGTTTTCGTGAGCATCACGTTAGCGGGCTTCAAATCACGATGGATTACTCCTGCGCGGTGCGCCTTATCGAGCGCATCTGCGATCTCCATGGCGATCTTCAGAAGCTCTTGTGTGGCAAGCGGACCTTTTTTTAGTCGATTCGACAGCGATTCCCCTTCCAGGAATTCCATGACCAGGAAGTCGGTTGCGCCGTCGCGTCCGACGTCGTGCAGCACGCAGATGTGGGGATGCTGAAGTTGTGAAACAACTTTCGCTTCGCGTTCAAAGCGGGTACGCAACTCAGAACTATGTGTGAGCTGTGACTTCACGACTTTGATTGCGACCGTGCGCTCCAGGCGGGTATCGCGAGCCCGATACACCTCACCCATACCACCGGCACCCAGTGGAGCAAGGATTTCGTACGGACCAAGCCTAGTGCCGGTCGAGAGAGCCAACATTCACCTGTTTGGTTTAAGTCGCAAGATTGTAATTCGAGAAAACTGGCTTCGTACAGCATTCTTAAGCGGAATCCTCGAACTAACGGTAACCGGCTCTCATGTAACTTGCCCTACAGCAATCACTCAGAATGGTGGGCAATCGGAAAGTAATTTCATTTGTCATCCCGCTGGAGGCCGGCCTTCTCATTCCATCTCGGAAGTTGAAACAGTCTAAGCTCTGCATTGCCGTACGTCGGGAGTTGATTGTTGCAGGGCAGGGTTACGTGAGTCCAGTTACCGTCACTCCGAGAACGCTGCTGAGAATCCATATGCGAAGCCAACGCCTTGGATTAGAATCTTGCGACTTAAACCCGACAGGTGAATATTGGCTCTCTCGACCGGCACTAGACTGGGGCCGTACGAAATCCTTGCGCCGCTGGGCGCGGGCGGCATGGGCGAGGTCTATCGCGCCCGAGATTCGCGGCTTGAACGCACCGTTGCCATCAAGGTACTTAACTCAAGTCTTGTCGCCAGTCCTGAGCTGAAGGCGCGTTTTGAGCGCGAAGCGCGTGTCGTCTCGCAGCTACAGCATCCCAACATTTGCGTGCTGCACGACGTTGGCAGCGAAAACGGCATCGGCTACCTGGTAATGGAATTCCTCGACGGCGAATCGCTGTCCCAGCGCCTGAGGCGCGGGCCGTTAGCCGTTCCTGAACTGCTGAAGATCGCGATCGAGATTGCCGACGCGCTCAGCCGTGCCCATCGCGCGGGGATCGTCCATCGCGATCTCAAGCCGGGCAATGTGATGCTGACGAAGACCGGCGCCAAGCTGCTCGACTTTGGTCTTGCCAAGCCGCTGAGCATGAGCGCGGCTGCGGGGGCGGGCGCTGCCTCGCATTCCGTCTTGAATCCCGCTCTTACACAGTCGGCTCCCGCAGTATCGCCGGCTTCGCCCTTGTCCAGTGCAGGAGCGGTGATAGGGACTGTGCAGTATATGTCGCCGGAGCAGATTCAAGGCCTCGAGGCCGACGCCCGTTCCGACATTTTCGCCTTCGGCGCCATGCTGTTCGAGATGGCCACCGGCGAGACAGTGTTCAAGGGCAAAACGCAGGCCAGCCTGGTAGGTCAGATACTCGCGGTTGATCCGCCGGCGGTCACCACGCTGCAGCCTTCTTTGCCAGCTGGGCTTGCGGGGGTCGTGCAAGTCTGCCTGCAAAAGGACCCTGAGGAGCGCTTCCAGAGCGCCCACGACCTCAAGCTGCAACTGCAAATGCTGGCCGATACACCGCAACGCACCCCACCCTTCGCTGGAACGAGAAGCCGACTGCGGGCATGGGTTGCAGCTGCGGGTGTGCTGGCAGTGGCATTCACAGCGAGTGTCTGGTTTGCATTCGGCCGGAAAGCGCCGCCCCCGGACGTTTCCCGTTTCGAGATCGATTTTGGTTCGCTGCAAATTGTCCTGACCTCCACCATGGGCAGCCGCTTCGCCATCTCGCCCGATGGCAGCACGGTTGTGGCCGCTTTTCATGGCGCGGACGGGAAGTCCCAGCTCTATGCGCGGCGCGTTGACAGCTTTGACGTGGTTGCACTCCCAGGCACCGAGGGCGCAACGCAGCCGTTCTTTTCTCCCGACAGCAAGTGGGTGGGCTTCTCCGCTGCCGGTAAGCTGAAGAAAGTGTCTCTCGCAGGCGGTCTACCCATCACTCTCTGCGGTTTATCGACGGATAGCGTCGCAGCCACATGGGGCGATAATGGGTCGATCGTTTTCAACCGTCCAGGCAACGACTTGATTTATCGGGTCGCAGCCGAAGGTGGCAATCCTACAGAAATCCCTATTGGCAATGAAGCCGTCCAGGACCATCGCTGGCCCGTGTTCCTTCCGGGGAGCCGCGCTTTCCTGTTGGGAGTGCTGCACGAGGGACGGTGGGATATCGATCTGGTGCGACTGGATTCCGGAAAAACGGAAACGCTGATTCGCGACGGAAGTTGGCCGCGCTACCTCCCGGATGGACACATTCTTTATGCGCAATACAGCTCCGGAGGTGACATTAATGGCTTTACCGGCGGCCTGCTCGTAGTTCCATTCGATCTGAAGCAACTCAAAGTGACCGGCGGCTCCACTCCCGTTTTGCAAGAAGTCAGGGTTGGAACCGCCGGAGCCGGCTTTTACGACGTTTCCGCAAATGGGACTCTCGTGTACACCCACGGCAAACCGGAAAGCTCCGAAGTGATGGACCTGATGTGGCTCGATACTGCGGGCAAGGTTTTGCCAATCGATGCTCCCGAGCACCATGTTCATGACCTGCATCTGTCGCCCGATGGAAGCCGGCTGGTCTTTACCATGCTCGATGGAGGCCCTGACATCTATTTGTACGATCTTCAAAGAAAAACGATGCAGCGCCTTACCTTCGATAATGCCAGCGAGTACCCGATCTTCACACCGGACGGAAAGAACATTGTCTACACCCGCTCGGAGCCCCGGCAGCTCTGGATGAAGCCCGCCGACGGCAGCGGCGAGGCGAGACGCCTCGTGGAATCGCAGTACTCGCAGGTTCCGTATGCGGTTTCTCCGGATGGGGCCAGCCTGGCTTATACCGAGACTCTGCCTCGCACACGCCTCGACATTTATGTAGCTTCGCTGCATGGCGATCCCGCACCGCGTGCGTTTGCAAACACCGCAGCATCGGAAAACGATCCGGCATTTTCCCCAGACGGGAAATTTCTTGCCTACACCTCCAATGAATCCGGACACGCGCAGGTCTATGTCCGGCATTTCCCTGAGGGAGGAGGCAAGTGGCAGGTTTCCACCGGGGTTGGCGACGCTCACGAGCCGCACTGGTCACGTGACGGAAAGAAGTTATATTTCGTCGTGGGCGGCACCAGGCTCATGGCGGCCAGCGTGAACAGCAATGGCGGCTTTACAGCAGGAACTCCGACCAAAGTTTTTGAAGACTGGGAATTCGGCCATTCCGGTTACGATATCGCGCCCGACGGTCACATCATATGGGCGCGAATTAACGCTGCTGAGCAGCCAAAAGCAAACGCTCTCAGGGTAATTGAAAATTTCAATTCCGAAGTTGCTCGCCGGGCAGCGTCATCGCAGAACCGGTGACGAATGTAGATCCGGCTGAGGGCGGCGGGATCCATGTTGCCTCCGATCTCCTAACTGTCTACTGCCGGGTGATGCCCTATTTTCCCGTTATGGGATGGTCCATCCACGTGCGGATTGTCCGCAAACCGAAAGTTCGGATCCCGAATTAGTACCTTCCGGATTGCTCGTCATCCAGGAGTGGCTCTGATCTATTCACAGAAGCCTGCTCCTAGGACTATCCGCCGTGGGAATATTGCCCTGTCAGAATGAACCCGTTAGTGGAGTTAAGCAGCGCTTTTGTTTGGACTTCTTCCTATGGGAGGAGATATGTGGGAGGAGATGTCGTGCCATCCCTTTCTCTTCTTGACTGTCAACATATGACAATCATATGGTGAGCGGCGCGGACGATCGGATGTCGGTTCCGGTCGTGGCCCGCGAAAAGACGACTTTGATGCGAAAAGTTGCTCCATACAGGCCGATCATGGCCAGGAGTAGCGCCAGTGCGCCGAAAAAATAGGACAAAGTAGCCAGCAACCGCTCCCGAACCAGAGAATCGTCCACCTGCTCGGACAGCGTGTGAAACTCCAGCGGGATTTCCTTATTAACATTCCCAATAGCCTGTTGAACCGTCGGAATCACACTTGACGGCGGCACGGTCGTGAGCAATTCATAATTGGACGAGTTGGCGCCATCCGGCTGCATTTGCAGGATTGGGAAAGAATGCTGTTGGATACATGTCTTCCCGCAACGAATCATACTTAGCGTCCTTCACCACGCCCACGATCCAGCGAGGTTCCAGTTCGCGGACGGAGTCGTTGGTGACCCGATCGAGGATGGCTTTTAACCATTCGAATTCGTTGTCGGTTCCGACTGTTTTCGCGGCCTCAGCCACCCCCCCGCCCTTCAAGAAAACTTAGTTCTAACGTAATAGGTCCGGGCCGCCGTTTGCGCCTATCTAGATAAGAGCGTATAAGGTTCGCTCATCCAGCCCTTCCCAGAGCAGCTAAGATCGATAAGAAAGAGAGTCGATATGCGACAGACAAACAAGTGGGCGATAGTGTCACTTCTTGCTTCCGCGCTCGTGCTGATTTCCGCCAGCTTTTTGCGCGTACAGGCGGACGACGATCGAGACAGCGAGCAATCCAAAATTCGTAAAGGATTTGAACTCGCGTCCTTCACGCACCTGAACCTGGCGGGGAAAAATCCCGCCTTAGTGGGGCTGGGCAGTTACATTGTCAATGCTCAAGCTGACTGCAACGGGTGTCATACTTCCGGTGGGCCTCCGAACTTCAACTACGCCGCCGGACACAATCCGTATTTACTGGGTCAAGGACCGACGCAAACCGATCCTGCTGTTTATCTTGGGGGAGGATCGGACTTCGGCGCAGTAGGGCCGCCGATCGGACCGAATGGCTACGCTGGCCCCGACATCATTGCCCGCAACTTGACGCCGGACAAGAATGGACTGGCTCACGGACACGCCGAAGGAGATAACACGCTGCAACAATTTATGCAGATCATGAGGACGGGCAAAGATCTTGATGGGGTCCATCCGACCTGCGCCGCCCTTTTTCCAACTCCAACGCCGGCAAACTGCATTCCTGCTCCAGTGGACGGCAGCAAGCTACAAGTAATGCCCTGGCCTGTCTTCAACAACATGAGCGACCGCGAGCTCGAGGCCATCTACGAATACTTGAGCGCGCTGCCGTGTGTTGAAGGCGGACCGGGCGAGCCATCACCACGCTGCCATTGATCCGAAACGGAATGAATTCATCTGATAGTGAATTTCAGATGGGTTCAGAGGAAATAGAAAGAGCTCCGCAGAGATGCGGGGCTCTTTCCTTTTCGTGTGAGACTAGTGACACACTGGCGCTTGGGCCACCAGTGACAGGTTCGCGATCACGATCGCCATTGTCGTGCTCGCCGTCTACTGCTTCATCCGGCTTGGCTACAACTCCAAAAAGGACGTAGCGTTCCAGTCTGCGTGGCCCCGTGGCTGACGGTGGGCGAACTGGAGATGTTGCTGTCCGCCACTTCACTTTCGAGCAGCTTGGCAAGTCCAAAATCGAGGAGCTTGACTTCACCGTCAGGTGTGAACTTAATGTTCGCGGGCTTCAGGTTGCGATGGACTATGTTTCTTTCGTGCGCAGCCTCCAGGGCCTGGGCGATCTGCTGGGCGCTGGATAAAGAATCAGCGAGAGGGCATCGGGCCCCGCGCGATGCGATCAGATAGCGTAGGTCCGTCGACCAGCTCCATCGCCAGAAACAAGCTCCGCGATCTTCTTCCAGGTCGTAGATGGCGGCAATGCGAGGGTGGTTCAGTGAGGCGAGAAGCTGTGCTTCGCGCTTGAAGCATTCCAGGCGCGCTCCGTCTTGCGCAAACAGATTGGGCAGAAATTTCAGGGCAACTTCGCGTCCGAGGCGCGTGTCGCGAGCGCGGTACACTTCACCCATTCCGCCTACGCCCAGCGGCGCCACGATCTTAATAAGGCCCGAGTTTTGTGCCCGGAGCCAACGCCATACTTCGCCGCGATTATAGCTTCTAGAGAGACTGCCTCAATTACTTTCAACTCTCAGGCGCTGGCTGCAAAGGCAAAATCACGAAAAATCGGAGGCAATTACGCAAGTTGGAGCCACCGCTATTTTTCAGTTCGCATTGATTGGCGAGCTTAGCGCAGCTCTCTGCAAGTAAAGTTAGCGCCGCACCCCGATTTTGTTTAGAAGATTCTGAAAGCGCGGCTCAGGGCGCAGCGGATCGAAAGCGGGCTCGATTCCGATTTCGGTCATATGAAGTTGTCGTTCGTTGTAGCCTTGTTCCAGCGCCTGCAAGGCCTTTTCCTTGTCCCCAAGTCGAACGTAGATGATTGCGAGACCGCTCGTTGTTGTGTAAGCCTCCGGTGGATTGTCCGGCTGGCTCGAAAGTTCGAGCAGCTTTTCCCAATAACCCTGCGGTCCCTTGGCCGCGAGTGCGTTGCGCATGGAAGCTTCGAGGTCCAATACCTTGTGGGGATCTTCGCCAGAAAGAACTCTTGTGCGCGTCTCTTCAGTAATTGCTTTGTCGTACTCGCCACGATACGTGTACACGTGCGCGAGCCGCTCGTGCTCGATGGCAAAGCTTGGAAACATTTCCGTCGTTTTCTGCAGCTGACTTAATGAATCGTCGTATCGGCGCGCCCAAATGTAGGTTCGTGCCAGGAACGATTGAATGCGGGGCGAGAACGGATCAAGAGCAATCGCCTGTTTCATCTCGGCGATAGCCTCGTCATGTCTACCCGAGGGAGACAGAAAACTGTTGGAGTAGAACAGGTGCGCAAAGGCATCACTGGGATTGAGCTGAAGTGCTCTCTTGAACTCGCGCTCTGCTCCGGGCCAGTCATATTCGTAATGGGCCTTAATGAATCCCAGGATGCTGTGTGCATCAGCGAACGAATCATCTAGGGCGATAGCCCGGTTTGCCGCTTCACGAGCCTTCGGCATCGCGTCCGATGCAGCCATGCTGTATGAGACTGGGGCTAATGCATAAGCGCGGGCGAGCGCGGCATAGGCGGGAGCGTAATTGGGATCGATCTCGAGACAACGGCGGAAAAGCTGAATGCTTCGCGTAGTGCCTTCTTTATCACGGAGGCTCCAGGCTTGCTGTCCCTGCAAATATGCATCGTGTGCCAGCGCATTGACATGCGGAGTTTTGGACAGTCGTTGTTCAGCGCCTGGTGTGAGCTTGAGCCGAATCTGTCCGACAATGGCGCGCGCTAGGTCACTTTGCACTTTTAGAACATCACCGATGCTGCTGTCGTAGCTGTCGGCCCAGAGATCAGCCTGATCGCTCGCCTGAATCAAATGTGCGGTAACCCGAAGACTCTGCCCCTCGCGACGCACCGTCCCTTCCAGGAGGTAGTTCACATTCAACTCGCGAGCGATTTGTCCTGTATCTTTGTGCGCGCCTTTGTATTGCATCGCTGATGTTGGTGCTATCACACCGAGTCGCTGCGGGTTCAGGCTGCCTAGTTGCGTGATCATTTCCTCGGTCATGCCGTCAGCGAAATAGCCTTGCTGCGTGTCACCATTGAGATCCTGAAAAGGAAGCACTGCGAGCATGACCCGACTCGCTGAGGCGCGCGATTTCAAAACGGTCCAAGCGAAGACGGCTACAGCCAAGATAATGGCACCGGCTAGCAGCGCCCGCGTCACGATCTGGATTCGTCGACGCCTTGTCCCGGTTCCTGCAATTGGAGGCTCCTCGATTCCGACGACAGCAGCAGGAGGCCCCATCACAGGAGCAACCCAGCGATATCCTTTGCGGGCGAGGGTTTCGATGTAACGAGGAGAATCCGCGGAATCGTCTAAAGCCAGCCGAAGCCGCCGGACAGCAGCGTTCAGGCTTTGTTCGAAATCGACGAAGGTGTCGCCGGGCCACAGCGCCTTCCGCAACTCTTCACGGGTAACTAGCTGGTTGGGCCGCTCCAAAAGAAGTGCAAGGATCGCCACTGGTTGGCCTTCAAGGCGGACACGTAATCCCTGCTTTCGCAGCTCGCCGGTATCGGCGTCAAATTCGTAGGATCCGAAACGATAAGCACTCGACTTTGTAGCGTTGACACCCAAACTGCAGCCCAGAGTTTCGAGGGAGTATAGCCTCGCAAGGGAACGGGTTCAATTAGACCATCTCACAACTCCCGGCAAGCCTGTTGGTTTCAGTAACTTTCGAGCTCAGAAACGTTTCATCTGAGTTCCATTGAGTGCGAGGAGTTCGTCGGTCCATCCTTCGCAACGCTTGCAAGGAGGATCCAAGGAAATGTCTCGTTTATTTTTCAACCGGTTCGTTGCACCCTGCCGCCCTTTACTCATGTTTATCGCGCTAATTATTCCGCAACTGCTGCATGCGCAATGGCAGGCGACAGTTGGAGCCCAGAGCGGCGACTTAGCAAAGCAGGGGATCGCGTTCCTGCCGAGTGAGATGTGGATTCACGCTGGCGACAGCATCACGTGGACCTTTGCCACCGACGAACCTCATACGGTGAGTTTTCTAAAACCTGGACAGGTACGTCCTCCTGACCAGGTAGGTTGTCCAGGTTTTTCTCCCGACGGATTCGCGTCATTCGATGGCTCCACGTGCGTGACCACCCACCGTCTGACGAAAGGGCAGACCTTCACGGTCATGTTCCCAGTCGCGAACAACTTCAAGCTTGTTTGCCTGATCCACCGAAATATGACTGCGACGGTTCACGTGTTGCCATCGTCCGAGCCACTTCCTCACGACCAGGTCTTCTACGACAAACGGGCGCAAGAGGAGCGAGAACGGCTGCTGTCCGCCATTGATCTTGGTTCCCATGATGAGCACTCGGCGGAAAATCACGTGAACGCGGGGGCTGGTGTGATTTCGGCGACTCCGGGAGGAAGTGAAAACCTCGCTCTCATGCGTTTCAACCACGAAAAGATCTTCATCCACGCAGGAGAAACCGTCGAGTGGACCAATTCCGATCCGACCGCTTCCCATACGATCACGTTCGGTACCGAACCGGCAGACCCCATGCCTGCCTCGAGCAACGTGACTGTGGACAGCGATGGTGCTCGCCACGCAGTCATCAGTTCACCTGCGGATAGCGTCCACTCGGGGTTCATTGTTGCCGCGGCACAGGAGCGTACCGGGCTCGGTCAGTTGCCCCCAGGCGTAACACGATTTCGCGTGACATTCACGCAGCCGGGCACCTATCCGTATATATGCGCTCTTCATGACGAGTTGGGCATGAAAGGTACGGTGATCGTTCTGCCTTAGACTGCAGCCGGTCAGGTGATATTTTCGGCACATTCCATTTGTGATCTGAAGTGAGTTAACGGCGACTGGCAGGCAGCCCATCCCGCTCTGAAAAATGTTATCTCTGCTGTTCTGGATGGATGGTCGGCTACTCTTCCACAATGCGGTGGTGTTCGATTTAGCGATTCCCGCGCGTACAAAAAAAGTGATCGGGTTGGGTGCTCACCAACCTCGCGGAAAGTCGATCTCGTAGTTCCCGGCGAGGTCGGAAATTCCGAATCCGTCGATCTGCGGCATAAACGCACGCACGTACATCTTCAAATCGTCTTCGTTGGGACTCCGATTTGTATCGGCCGGGTAGGCATAAGGAATGGCGATTACGACTCTGCGCCTCTGCCCGGGCTGCAATTCCAGAGGGCATTGATCGATAGTCAATGTAGGATTCGTCGCCGGGAGGCGCTCGAGCCCGGTGAATTTGGCGTAAGCACGTTTGTCCTTTTCGAGCACGTTCAGCGCCGGATTCGACTGCGGTCTTAGCCGGGGCGCCCTGTGACTATTTTCAGCAAATCGGAAGCTCACTATGGAGCACGTGCTTTGATCGATCCGGAAAGCGTCGCCGGTGGTGTTCTCAAGTATGTAGTGGAACACAAGCTGCCGCTGCGGTTCTTCCAAGGATATCGAACTGAAACTCGCGACGAGCAAGCGCCGATCCATTTTGGGCTGCCTGAATGTTTCGTTTCCCATCCGCCGCTGCAGGAATGGCGAAGCCCAAATCAGGACTCCGGCCAACAGAAACTGAGCGGCTACCCAAAACCTCCAGTTACGTGTGAGTGGCCGCCTCATCACGCAGATGAGCGCACTCACGATTAAAAGCAGCGCTATGAGGGGCAAACTGATCCGCATGCGACTCCTCGGGATGGTGTCTCATCCAGCGTACCGTGCACCCGCAGCGCAGGGCCAGATTACCGCCGCACAGTGGCTCGTCGTTCGCTCGCGTCAGGACACCTGTTCGCCCCACCGTTGCAGCGACGAACAGCAGGTCCTCAGATTTGTGACGAGTCCATCGGCGGAACTGTGAATATACAGTTGAGAGGAGAACACTGATGATTCCGAGTCGGCAGTGTGCGGCTTCAATCAATAGGGTTATGTCCGGATAGCCTGTCATCCGGGAGTAACGTGGCTGGTGAAGTCACGAGCATGATCCGTCCGACACTGTCGCGAAGTGGACGAACTAGGAATGGGCACTTGACTTAGGAGCCGGACGGCAGTTACTGCTGTCCGGCTCTTAGTTTAATGCTGTTACTTGCAGTGCGACATCGCCGCCATGAATTCTTCGGCGCGGCGCTGTATCTCGCCTTCGTCGAGTGTTTCTTTCACTGTGGCCATGGCCCAAACGTGTCCCCAGGGATCGCCCACCCAGCAATAGCGGTCACCAAAGAACATGTCGGCGGGTGGAAGTAAAGGAGTGCCTCCTAGTTCCACGGCGCGGGCGAAGCTCTTGTCGACATCGTCGACGTACATCTCCAGTACAACGCTCGTGCCTCCCAGCGTCTCGGGCGAGCGCGGACCCTTCGGGTCGCGTCCCGGCAAGTCGGTGAGTTGGAGATACGACTCGCCGATCTTGAACTGCGCGAAGATTCCGGGCATGCCCGGCATCGGGGCCTGATAGAGGATCTTCGCGCCGAATGCTTTCTGGTAGAAATCGAGCGCGGCGCGTGCATCGCTCACCATCAGATATGGAACTACCTGCCGATTGTTTGGTCTTCCTCCCTGGATGGCCATGGCATGTGTCCTTTCGGTTGTTCATTTGTGTCAAACGCCAGACGTGTCCTGAAGGATCTCTGACGTCGCGGAACTGCGCGGCCCATGCGGCGACCTGCTCCAGCGGCTCGGGAGCGAGCCGGTAATAACGATGCCGGCCGGAGCGACGCGCCGCGATCAGTCCGCTGCGCCTCAGCACCGCCAGATGTTTGGAGAGCGATGGCTGCGTTATGCGAAAGGGCTCGCAAAGCTGCAGCACCGTATGCTCGCGCTGGCGCAGAAGCTCGAGAATGCTTCTGCGCGTTGGGTCAGCCACTGCCCGAAAAACCCGATTCTGCTGACCGCGTCGCATGGTGCCGAATAATACATAGCTAAATGGCTATATGTCAAGAAGCATGGCGATGACAGACGCCATTTGCCGGCGCAGAACTCTTTTCCGCAATGAGGAAGGGCGGGTACCGCAGCCTCCATCGGTAGTTGTGCCTGTGTTTGTTGCCGAGCAACCAACTTGGAACCTTATCTCGGGTGTTGGTTCATAAGGAAGCAATTACCTCGGTAACGGGACGATGCAAAATTTCCCGCTTCTCCAAGTGGATTCGTGGTGCAATCCGAAACACTCACTGCGTCCATCCGGCCCATTAGTAAGTTCATTACGATTTGGGAATCAAACATGCGACTCCCCATAAGCATTCTGCTTCTCGCCATCAGCGTTCCGGTGCTGGGCCAGGCACCCGAACTTTTTGAGGTCTCCAACCCGAAACACCTGCAATTCAACTCACAGGAAGCGGTGAAGTCGTACCTTCAATCCGTATCCGAAGTTGAAACCGAGTACCACCTGTTACAGCATGTGACTCCGAAGTTCGCACTTGTGCTTGGAGTCGACAAAAACTGCATTGTTTGGCCAAATGGGAAAACGTCTCAAGGCGGCGAAATACGATTGAGTCGCTGGGATCCCCGCATATTCCGCCAGGGCGTGATCGCCCTCTCCATCAACGAATTATTGCGGCCTGAGAACGTTGCTCGCCTGGAGCTACGTATCGAGCGTATTGAAGAAGCCATGGTGGATGTACGCGATCTAAAGAAGTGAACCGGAGTTTGCTACGGAACATCTCCGTGAGGATGCTTTGAGCCCACGTGAATTGGAGGTGCTTCAGTTGGTGGGTACGGGAACTCGCAATAGCGATATTGGCCACGCCTCTGCATCTCCGTAGACACCGTGAAGGCTCACATGAAGCACATCATGGAGAAGCTTGGCGCCACTGATCGCACGCCAGCAATGGCGATCGCTGCACGGCGCGGAATCATCCAGCTTTGAGTTCAGTGGACGCAGGGAAGCATGGCCAGCAATTAGGGTCACACTGGGAGTAATGAACAATTCAACGACTGGGTTCGAGAATCAGCTTTTGCACGCGCCAGTTCAGGATTTCGGCAACATACAACTCGTTCTCTGAGGGACAAGCCATCTCATGAATCCATCCGAAATGCCCTAGCTGTTTGCCTGATTTTCCAAACATGCCCAGGACCTTCCCATCAAGAGTGAGCTTGTAAATCCGTCCGGGAAATGCGTCGGAGCTGTACAGCACCTGGTGTGGTGGAGGGGTAATGCAGATTGCCCACGGCGAACCTGGAGCCCTTGAACCTGACGGGTGGTCCGTCTGATTGCCGATCACGGGCCGGGCATTCGGATCGACCGGGAGATCAATAATCATCTGGCGCAGAAATTTGCCGTCGCCGTCAAACACCTGAATGCGATGATTGCCGCGATCTGCCACGTAAACGTTGCCCTGTGCATCGAGAGCGATACTGTGTGGAGTATCAAACTGACCTGGCTTGTCACCGGGTTCACCCCATGACTTTAACCAATTGCCATCCTTGTCGACCTTCGCAATTCGGGAATTGATATAACCATCGCTGATATAAGTGTTGCCTGCGGCATCCCAAGCCACGTCTGTTACCTGTCTAAACAACCCATCCTCGGGAGGCAGCGGCGGCTTAACCTTTTTCAGGGGGCCGGTCCCGTCGTCGGAAGCTTCCTGCTTGCGACCGAAGACCATGGCGACACGCCCATCGGGATTGAACTTAACCACGACATCAGAGCCTTTATCCGTCACCCAGATGTTGTCTTGTGGATCGACCTTGACCGTATGCGCATAAGACCAGGCATACAGATTGTGGCCAATCTCGCGCACAAACTTGCCGTCAGCACCAAACTCCAAAAGTTGGGCGGCGCTCGCAGCGTAGGCCGGCCCTGTTGTATTGCCCCGAGAAAAGACAAAGATGTGCGCCTTGGAATTCACTGCTACGCCTGCGACTTCACCGAAATACAAATCGCGCGGAAGCTGCAAAAAATCGGGAACAGAGCGGTACTGAATTTCGGGAATCGGAGACGGTTGCGCAAGAAGCGAGGAGACCGTAACAAGCAAGACAATGATGGAACGTGTCATTAATACCTCCGATGAGGAAAGTGTGGGATCACGATACAGTCATGAGATTCGACTGTCTACACACCGACTCCCGCCACCGGCGCTTAGAAGTGCTCCTCCATCGTGCACATTTTCATTATGGGATTGCTCATCTCTACAAAAGCTAACTTCTTCTCAAGATCTAGAGGGAATTGAGCACAGGCCAAAAGCGTTCGGCTGCCCGAAGGCTTGCATCCGTTAGTATGGTGTCGAGGTCATGAGAAGCGGTTTCTTTGGTATCTACACCTTTACGAAATAGCTTTGGCACGGGTGCGACGGGATCGACGCGCACCCAGCGATGAAGTACGGAGGCTACGTGGAATTCGATCCTGACGCGCATGCGGAAGTCAAGTCGAAAGGCTGGCATCCTGAGCACTGGGTGAGCCTGATTCCCTACGGCGTCAACCAGGCGCATCCCAACGCCTACAAGGACATCTTCCGCACGGTTGTTCAGAATCGCGACAATCTTGCTTATGCCTGGCGCATTTTGCGCGATGGCTGTTGCGACGGCTGCTCCCTGGGTACCAGCGGCTTACACGACTGGACGATGAAGGGAATTCATCTCTGCAACGTGCGGCTGGAACTTCTGCGCCTGAACACGATGCCAGCTCTGGATTACCGGCTGCTGGAAGACGGCGGACCATTACGGGAAAAGACCGAAAAGGAATTGCGTCAATTAGGGAGGTTGCCCGTTCCCATGATTCGGCGCAAGGGAGACCAGGGCTTCCGGAGAATTTCCTGGGACGACGCGATTAGCCTGATCGCCGATAAGCTTCGCCGGATCGATCCACACCGCATTGCCTGGTATATGACTTCGCGCGGGCTCACCAACGAGGCTTACTACGCGCATCAGAAGGTGGCGCGCTTTATTGGCACCAATCATGTGGACACCAGCGCCCGGATCTGTCATGCGCCTTCGACCGCGGCACTGAGTTCCACTGTAGGTTGTGCTGCGACTACTTGCTCATATTCGGACTGGGTGGGCGCTGACCTGATTGTCCTCGTCGGCACGAACCTTGCTAATAATCAGCCCGTCTCTACGAAGTACCTTCACTATGCCAAGAAGGCTGGTAGCAAGGTCTTTCTGGTTAATCCCTACTTCGAGCCCGGTCTGGAGCGCTACTGGGTTCCTTCGGTATTTGAGAGCGCGATGTTCGGCACTCGGATTGTGGATGACTTTTTTCAAATTCACGCAGGTGGCGACATTCCCTTCTTTTACGGTGTACTCAAGCACCTTATTGCAAACGGCTGGGTGGATCGCGAGTTCATCAATGCACGCACCGCGGGCTGGACTGAATTGGAACTCAAGGCCCGGATCTTTTCCTGGGAGGAGCTCGAGCGAGGCGCAGGTTTGACTCGTGCCGATATGTTTCGCTTCGCCGAGGCATTCGCCAAAGCGCGTCACGCGATCGTGACCTGGAGCATGGGCATCACGCAACACGCCTTCGGCAGCGACAACGTGCGCGCCATCGTGAACCTGCAGCTATCTCGAGGCAATGTTGGGAGGCCGCATACGGGCCTTATGCCCATTCGCGGACACAGCGGTGTGCAGGGAGGGGCGGAGATGGGTGGGACTCCGGCTTCCTACGTGATGGGGTTCCCCGTCAACGAAGAGAATGCCAGGAAATTCGCCGCGCCCGACAGATGGGGTTTCGATCCTCCAACGTGGAAGGGATTGGATGCAACACACATGCTGATGGCCGCTGAGCGCGGCGAGATCGATGTCTTGTGGCAAACAGGTGGCAACTTCAAGCAGACTCTTCCCGAACCGGATTTGGTGACAAGCTCTCTGAGCAACATTGGACTGCGCGTCCATCAGGACATTGTTGTTAATCCCACCATGTTCGTGGAACCCAGGGATACTGTCGTGCTTCTCCCTTCGCGAACGCGTTACGAGCAACGCGGCGGCGGCACGGAAACCAGTACTGAACGCCGAATCATATACAGTCCCGAGATTCCGGGACCGCGTCCGCTCGAAGCTCTCGACGAATGGGAAATCCCGGTGCTCGTCGCCAGGAAATTCGACCCGGAGCGCGCGCAGAATAGCTTTGCTTGGCAAGATACGCAGGACATTCGCGAGGAGATCGATCGTGTTTGCCCGACGTATCGTGGCATCGCAAAGCTGCGCAAAAAAGGCGACAACTTCCAGTACGGTGGCCGGCATCTGCTGGCCGACAAGTTCTTGACGGCGGACGGCAAAGGCCATTTCACGGCCATCGATCTTCCCGAGGAGCGTGTCCCAAAAGGGCGCTTCCTGCTGTCCACCCGTCGCGGAAAACAGTTCAACAGCATCTTGCTGGATGAGAACGACCCGATCACCGGCGCGCACCGCGGCCACATCATCATGTCCAAAGAAGACGCGGAACGGCTGGGTGTCTACAACGGAGATGCCATTACTCTACGAAACGATCTCGGTGCGTTTGCGGGACGCGTAAAGATTGACCGCATCAAGCCTGGCTGCCTGCAGGCTCACTGGCCGGAAGTAAACGCGATTATTCCTGCGGGCCGACTCGATTGCAGCGGAATTCCCGACTACAACACCGTGGTGGAAGTCATCACCGCGAATTGCTTGTAACGCTTGCGGGTGTCGAGGACGTCATCGACGTAGAATTGTCCCACGATGCAGCCGAAGGATTCGGTGCGCGGGACAATTAACTTAGTGAAAGCATCGTTGACCGGGTGAACGGAGAAATACGGCATGGGAGGCTTGATTCCCATAAAGGATGCGTCGCGACGCCCGACGCGTATGCCGATCGTCACCGCCCTCATCATCCTCGTCAATCTCTTCGTTTTTGTGCTTGAGCTGCAGCGTGGCGATGCGTTCGTAGTTCAATGGTCAGCGATTCCAGCTCAAATTGTATCCGGCCATCACTGGACCACGATCCTGACCGCGATGTTCATGCACGGCAGTTGGTCGCACATAATCGGCAACATGATCTTCTGATGGGCCTTCGCGCCCGAGATCGAAGATGCCATGGGAGGGGGCCGCTATCTTGCTTTCTACCTGCTTGGCGGGCTGGCGGCCATGCTCGCCCAGGTTCTGGCCGACCCACACTCTACCGTCCCAAATCTGGGCGCGAGTGGGGCGATTGCCGCTGTGATGGGCGCATTTATAGTGACGTATCCGCGCGATCAAATTAAGGCGCTTCTGTTCATCTTCATTTTCGTGCGGGTCACGTTTATCCCGGCCGCCGTCCTAATCGGCTTTTGGTTCCTCACCCAACTTCTCCACGCTGGCGCCGTTGCGCAGGTGCAAACTGGTGGCGTGGCGTACTTGGCCCACATCGGTGGGTTTATCTTCGGCGCTGTCACCGCGCGGTGGTTTGAAGATCCGCGTCGAATCGCTCGGCAACGGAGCACAGACTGATTCGGCTCCGAGTAATAAGGGTACTCGCTAATGAGTAGCCTATTGTCATTCGCCAGGCGAGCCACGAGAATCCAAGTGGCTTGAACTAAATCCGAACTGCACAACCAGCTTGATCTGCCGGGATCGCCACCCGCCGGCTTTCAGAATCCACAGTTGATCGCGGCGATCATCAGGGAGTACCATTCACGAATTCATGCCTCGCCCCCTCATATCCGGCTTCACTTGAAGCTTAGGCTCCTGACGCCCGGGTTGTCGTCACGTATCCACTTCTCACGTTAAAAAAGGAACGACATCATGCTAACGCTTCTTCGCGGGCTGTCTCTATCCGTGTTGCTCCTCGCCTTCGCATCATCGCAGTCAGGCACGCAGGAGCGGCACTTTACCTTCTACTACGCATTCACGGTTCGCAACACGCATCCGGGAGAGCCTCTACGCGTCTGGATTCCACTCGCGCGTTCAGACGAATTTCAGACTGTAAAGATGGTCTCGAAAAAAGGAGACCTGCCCTTACGTCAGACCGAGGAGAACGAATACGGAAATCAGCTGCTGTATGCAGCAGCCGCAAAGGCCGATAGAGACGAATACAGCTTTGAGGTTGTGTATGACGTTGTGCGTCGCCAGACTTCTCCCAGCGGAGCAAGAGTACTGAGGGCGGCCGATCGACAGCGCCTTCTCGCGCCTGACAGACTCGTTCCCACAACGGGTCTCCCGGCGGAGCTCGCAGCGAAGCAAGTTGCTGACCTTAAGGGAGGAGATTACGAGAAAGCTCGCGCGCTGTACGAATACGTGTTGGCAAACATGCGCTATGACAAATCCGGCACTGGATGGGGTCACGGCGACACGCTTTATGCCTGCAGTGCCAAGCACGGCAACTGCACTGATTTTCATTCCCTTTTTATCTCCATGGCCCGGTCGCAGAACATTCCTTCCCGATTTGAGATCGGATTCCCACTTCCGGCGGGCAGCAGTTCCGGCGAGATTCCCGGATACCACTGCTGGGCTGACTTTTACACCAAAGATCACGGATGGGTCCCGGTAGACATTTCGGAAGCCTGGAAGCACCCGGAACAACGCGAGTTCTTCTTCGGCCACTGGGACGACAATCGCATCCAGTTCAGCGTCGGCCGCGACATCACGCTATCCCCTAAGCAGGAGGGAGATACGCTGAACTACTTCGTGTACCCCTACGTGGAAATCGATGGCAAGGAGTACACGAACGTTTCAACGCACTTCAGCTTCGAAGACATCCGAAAGGAACCAGCGGCCACGCGTGCTACCGTGAGCGGAAACTGACGAACAAGCATCAAATTGCTTCTGGTATTCATTGATTTAGTAGTTTCCACGCTTTGCGTAACGAGTCGAAGATGCACCGCCGGATCGCTAACCCGTGCTCAGCCAGCGGCTTCAGAATGTGCTGTGAGCAACAAGCTGCTCACCCAGGCACCTGCGCGATCTTTGCCAGGAGGTTGGGGTTGTTGACCCAGCCGGTTAGAACGTTCCCAAAGAGCTGGACCAAGAAAACTGATGAGAGACGCTTGGGAATCATCAGACGAAGCTTACTGCACGGACCTGCGTGTGCGATTCCGATACGCTTGCCTGGAGTAGTACGTGAGAGTCGCAACACAGACCACTACTCCAGCGCAAGTCAGAAGAATTGGGGAGATATTTGGGTACACGAGCCGATCCAGATAACGGAGCAGAAAGCCTCCTTGGTACGGTTCGACTCCAGCGCGCCTTTCGAGCCAGTTTTCCAGGTAGGTTAGAGGGCACGTCCACGGAAGCACCTCTATCAGGATTCCCCAAAGTAGCGAGGCGACATGAAGCTTTTTCAGAACGGGACGGGAACGAGTCAGGATGGCACCGAAAACAATCCAGCCCATGAAGAATAGATGGACCAGGAGGACCATTCCGGCAAGAGAGATGTAAACACCAGAGCTTACGGCGATCATTGACGAATAATGGCGAACTGGTGTGCCGGTTGCGGCGACACTAGTTCCGAGCGGCCCGCTGTCCTGCCACAGTCAGTAAAGACAAGGCGACTAGTCGGAGTTGTCGGGACAAGAATTATGTGAAATAAACCTTACTCTAGATTCGCGGCTTACTCCCCAACGCGCTCGCTGTGACAACGGCGGCGGCCAATGCGAGCTTGTGATCCTGGTTCCAAGGCGGCCCGACGGCCCTCCGCATCTGGAGGAAGTGAGCGTCGAGGTTCTCTACTCGCAACGCTTGGCTCGCCGCACCGAACACGCTCTTCGCGTCGTACCAGTGGACGGGCCAACCCCGTGCTTCAGCCGCCGAGGCTAGGGCCTTGCGGTACATCACCCAGTCGGCAACGTTCTGCGCACGGTAGTCCTTGATTCGCTCGGCAATTGTGGGTGGAAGCTGTGGGCACTTGCGAAGGGCGACACCAAGGATACGCGGAACCGCGGTCGTGACAGCGTCCCAGGCATGCGCCGCGTGCGTCTCCGCCGACATGCGCACGCGCTCTACTAGTTCCACGGCCTTATCGAGAGGGAGTCTTTGGCCTTCGCTGTGGTGCGGAAGCCTCGGCAGGCCCTCGCCCACGAGTTCGACCCGACGGCGGTCGAGGAGCGTGCCATCACGCGCCACCGTCACCAGCACCGCCCAACCGCCGTGATCTGACACCCCGATGGTGCCGTCATTGTTCGACATGATGCCTCTTTGCCCGGAATGGAACAAAACCGTCTTAAGTTCTTTAGCGACGACTGGCGGTAGTCAGGGAGAGCACAGCGTACGAAGTGGCTGCGTCGTTCATAAAGAGCGCGGTCTCCGGACTAATGTGGTTCTCTTTGTTCTTGTTCAGTGAGTAGGCCGCCCAGAAACCTTCCGTCTTGTCCTGATTCGCAGTGAGCCACGCGAGCCCCCGGTTCAGTTTGGAGTTTTCGCGCGAAATCCCAGTCTGCTGAAGAACAAAGGTGATCAGCCCGGTTGCGTAGCCGTCGCTCGTCGTTTCCTGAGACGTTCCATCTGCGCGCTTCCAGTCGCCCGACAGAGAAGACAGGCACCAGCCACCGTCAGCCTGCTGCTTTTCCAGAAGTTCGGCAATGATAGCCCTCTGCCGATCTGGGTCGAGCAGTCCCGGCAGCTTCGCCGCGGCCCACAAGAGAAGGACGCGATTAATAGTGGTCTGCGCGGCAAATTCGCGTTCGAGGTACTCCCGCAACATCTTAAGGCTCGATTGGATTTCGGGCCTTGCGCGATAGCTTCCTGGTGCGATACCAACGGCGACGGCGGCCAGCGTGGCTCCGAAGTAGTCCGAATCGTCCGCTTCCCACGGCTCGTTCTTAAAGCGCAGCCACAGCCACGCGCCTTTCTGATGGCCAACAATTTGCTGTTCAGCCCACATGTTCTCAAACGCCATGTGCGTATCGTTGCTGAGTTGGCCGCTTTGCGCATCACGGCTCGAAAGAATAAGTGCGTTGAGAACGGATTCCGTTCCGCGCGACTCGACCGACTTGTACGGACCGCGATCCGCATCCTTGTAGAACGGTTCAACTTCTTTCCACAGGCGCACGCGCTTCGTGACGCTGTCCAGCAGCCGTCGCTCGTTCGGAGATGGGGGTTGCTCGGCAAGGGCAGTTCGAAGGGCGGAACGCGAAAGAGCATAAGGAACAGCGGTGTGGCACGACACGCAGAAAGTCTCATGGTCACGCTGGGCTCTGGGCCATTCCATCCACCAAGATTCCCGCCGGTCCAAGTAAGCGGCCGCAGCCTTCGGATCCCAAGAGTTCGCGATTCTTCTTTCCGGCGTATCGCGGTGAGCAGCCACGCCTTCCGAACTGTTGGCTCCGGCAGCCGTCGCTCCCGTCCGCCAACCAGCCACGAGAATTCCCGCCAACAGGCAGGCCACCAAACCGGCCGTCAGTCGCATGGCGCTCCTTAAAGCCTCCATCTCAGGCAGCAAGCATCCTTGGTCAGTTCGTCCAGGCTGTCTGGATTCCGTTTCTTGAGTCTGTTTAATCGCAGTTGGAAGTTGGCCATTTTAATTCGCGCGCGATTATAGCCTCAAACAACCTAACACCCAGAGTTCGTCAGGCCCTTACGCCGGACGCCTTTCACGCACAACGGATTCCTTTCGGTGTGGCAGAAGAATTCGGAAAGCGAGCACGTGCGCGATGAGTAGTGGAGGCACCAAGACAGTCGGAATAAAGTAAGTGGCTCCCAACTGCCCCGCCAATAGCCCGGAGTGATTGGCCTGGTAGAAAGCGTTCAGGATATCGGCTATACCCCAGATATTGAAGGCCCATGCGAGGACAATGCCCGCTCCAGAAGCCAGCGATAGCATCGAAACCAAGGCGAGTGTCGCGCAAAGATGTCTCCATAGGCCGCGGAACCCGCGAAGGCGGACGGCAAATCAGTCGACACGACTCCCGGAACCAGGAATGCCAGCCCGATGAAGCGAAAACTGTGCAGGATAAGCAGAGCCCGTAAGGCTTCCGCCCGTTGCCGGAGGCGTAGTTCGGGCCAGATGTATCGGGCGGCGATGATCCCCCACGCGACGAGACTGAACGCGACACTGACGAAAAAACAGAGCTGCGACTGCATGAATTTCCTCCTTATTGAGATTCTCTTTCTAAGGACGCGACCCCCGATTGCCGGGGGACGCAGTCACTGCTGTCCTGCGCCGATTGCTTTGGCATTGGCCCTAAAAAATTCTTCTAGCATCTGAGGATTTCGTCCCGTGACCGCACGGATCGCGTCGGTAGCCTGGAAGCGATCTTCACCTCTCCGGAAGTATTGCCAAAGATGTGTTAGATGATCGAGCGCGTGAGGGTTGACCCGCTCCTTCACTGCATTTGCCCACTGATCGTCGGTGATTGCCACGTATCGAATCGGCCGTCCGATCGCTCTCCCAAGAGCTTCGGTCATCTCTCTCACCGTCGGCGTTTCGCTCACCAGAGCGTACGCACTTTGAAGCGGCGCACCAGGATTGGCCAGGACGGTTGCGGCTACATGGGATACGTCTTCCGCGCCGACGAGTGGAATGACCGTCGTATCCTCGCCCCATGGCAGGAACACAGTGCTTTTTTCAGCGACGCTTCGGCTAACAAGAGCACGCACGTTTTCGTAATAGGGTGGTGCCTGGAGATGAACGGCGCGCACCTGCGCCCAGTCGAAGATGCGATCCGCCAGCCGATGCTGCAAATTGCGGGAGCTGGGAGCACGTCGTAGATCGCGAAAGGCGGGATCCTCAGGCCTTCCCTGAAACTGCGAATTGTTCACCACCAGCTCCAGGCCCGCGTCGCGAGCGGCTGCGGCGAAGATTGTGGCTGCCTCAAGCAGACCATCGGCGACGGGGTATGTGAAGAACGCGCGCTTGATATTCCGCATTGCGGCCTGCACTGAGGCTGGGTTTAAGAGATCGCCCTCGACCACCTCCGCACCCTGTTTGCGGAGTTCATCGGACCTCGAATCAAGCTTGTGAACTAAGGCACGAACTGGAATGCCTTGTTCCATCAAAAGACTTGAGACTCGTCGTCCAGTCGACCCTTGCGTTCCACCAGCTGCGCCTGTAACCAAGATTGGATGGGACATGTAAGTCCTCCTTTTCTCCGCTCATGGGATGATTTATATCATCCTATGGGTTCGGATTTTCTTTCCATCCCGGTCGGTGGGTCCTGTAGCTTGCGTGTTGGGATGATCCGCAGCATCCTATACGGTTATGCGTTACCGGCCTGAACATAAAATCGAGATTCATCAGAAGATTGTGAAAGACGCCTCGCGGCGGGTCCGTGCCGAAGGCTTGAATGGCGTGGCGGTTGCCTCTGTTATGCGAGACACCGGCCTGACTCACGGAGGCTTTTACAAGCATTTCGGGAGCAAGGACCACCTGCTCGTGGAATCACTGAGCGCGGCTTTCCGGGAGATCATTGAAACCCTGGTTGGTGCCGCCGAACAGGCGCGCCCTGGCGAGGCGTGGAAGGCAATTGTGAAAACCTACCTTCGCCTGGAATTTTGCGAGTATCCCGAGCGCGGATGCCCCCTGGTGGCGCTCGCACCCGAATTAGCGCGGGTGGATAAGCGGATGAAGCCTAAGATCGTTGCCGAGCTTCTCAACTACAAAAGCCGAATGCTGCCGTTCATGCCTGGCCGGCAAACTGCAGATAAAGAAGGTGCTTTCTTTGCGATTTTTTCAACGATGATCGGGGCAGTTGACATTGCTCGCATGCTCCCAGATCCGGCGATGCGAGAGAAAGTGTTGGGGAGTGCGAGAGATTTTCTCTTGCGCAGCTTCTAACCTTCTCAATTATGCAGGTCCAAGGAACGTCTCTGGCACGTGATGCCGGTTCAGGAAGCCATTGCAATTCGGTAGTACTCCCGAATCGCTGGAAGAATCACATGCAGCTTTTCGACTTTTGGTCCCGACGTTTGCTCAAACCTTGGGAGTAACGCTACGTCTAACTCCGGACGGAATTTCAGAAGCAGATCTAAATAAGGAGCAATTTCTAATGGGGCGGTCTTCTCTTGCGCTAGTTGTGGTTAGTCTGCTTGCTGCCGTCGGAATGGGTCTTCTCAGTCAAGCCCAAACGCAGAACCAACCCCCGGGTCCTGCGCGGTCTCGCTCCGATGAGATGTTAGACAGGTGGAACGACATCGGGAACAAACTCATCGCCATGGCCCGAGATTTTCCTGAGGACAAATACGATTTCAAGGTGCAGAAAGACCAGCGTACATTTGCACAGAATCTTCTCCACGCCGCTGCACTGGATTTCGTCTTGATACGCCGGGTTTCCGGATCAAACCTCGGGCCCGACTTCGGCGAGGGCGACAATCCTTCGCGTGACGTTTTCAAGACAAAGGCCGATGTGGTGAAGTTCGTGCAGGAGGCCGTTGCCGACGGAGCGCAAGTGATTCAGCAGCAGGGCGACGCGGGGCTGGATAAGACATCAAAATTCTTTGGTAACCGGCTTGCCCACAACTCCGCCATCTGGATGATGGCCATCGAGCACAGCGGCGAGCACTATGGCCAGCTCGTGGTCTATTATCGCGCGAACAACTTGGTACCACCGGACTCGCGGCGCTAATGCGTCATAGATCTTGAATGTTCAAGACTGGAATTCCGATTTCTCTGTAATCGGCTAATAGGAAATTATCAGTCAGGCGAAGAGTCGACGCGGACAAGACGTTCCTCAATGAGCAACAGGAATCCCTTATTCCCACCTGATCTGCTCGAAGATCGCGCGCAGACGTTTTCCCTTTACGGGATTGATCATCTCCACAAAGTTGATTCGACCTCGAGATGTAGCCGGAGGTCAGGATAGGCATCGCGATTTTGCGGCTTGGGCCCTTGCCGGACGCAGTTGGTGAGGATTGCCTTGAGACCATCGAAGTCTGTGCGGATGATGTTCGGGTGTCGGTTGATTACCAGACCGGCGAGCCGCAGACGAACTCCTTGGCGCATGATTCGCGTCTTGCGATGATGCACGGCGAAGCCTTCCTCATGGAGAATCGCTGCCACATGGGTTGAGAAGTGTTCTACGTGGCTTTCGAACGCCTCGTCTCCAGAGAACGCCAGGTCGTCAGCATAATGCGCGTACCGGGCTCCGGCGGATGCGGCTAATCCCGCGAGGCGGCAATCCAGATGACCGAGGAAGATAATAGCAGGCTGGCGGGAATAAAGTCCCTTCTTGGGAAGAGTGGTTCTGGCCGCGGGAGAAAAATTGAACTCAATTGCGCCGACGAGGTATCTAAACGGCACGTTGACCTGAATCCTTGGGGCCAAAGAATACCAAGACCGCCAGACGCTCGGTAATGTCATAAAACAAATGATCCTCGCGGGCAGGGACAAAGATGATTGTGCCTGGACCCACATTGAAACTTCTGAGGTCGTTACCTGTGCCTACCTTCATCTTTGCTTGTCCACTAGCGACATAATAGACTTCGTCCTCCGAGTGGGGTATCTGTTTATCAACGTCCCCTGCGTCCAGCACATAAATACCGACACTGAATGAGGGAACTCGTACAAACTCTAAATACCGTTGCGTGGAACTTGCGAGTAAGTTGGAAAAGTCAAAGACATTTACGTGCATATGCTCACCGTCTAAGCATCATTTCTGAAGTTGTTTCGGATGAGTACATCGGCGCCTCTGCCGAATCCCGCACGACCCACCGAGGACTAGAACGTATATGAAAGGCCAACGAGGGGAACCACTTTGGCACGAAGGCCTCCGTCATCCAGGCTAAAGAAGACGTTGCCAGTCAAAAGCAGGTTGCGATAGATACCGTACTTCGCGCCTACCGAGAGGTTATTCATAAGAAATGAACCCTTAGAGGGCTGGATATCGGGTATGTCGTTATGCACAGTACCTTGCATGTCGGTGAATGGGACAATCGTCAGGCGTTCTCCTCCCAGCACCCTTTGACCGAGAAAGTCCGTCGCAAGCGTGATACGCCGTGTTAGTTGTACATCCACGCCGCCGGAATAATAGAGCTGATTGGGCAGTCGCGCGGTTTGTCCGGTCGAAATGTCTCCAGCCAATATCGAATCCCCGTTCCATCCATAGCCGAAGTTCAAGTGGGGAGATACACGGGCGCGATAGGAAGCGGCCAAGAACGGCCGGATACCCCACGCTCCCGAGCCAAGGAAGTTCAGCTCGTCACCGCTCGGAACGCGTCCATCAATTCCACCGGCGATCGCCAGACGCTCCCGTGAGATTAATGTGCCCTTTAACCGAAAGATTACATCGCCGATTCCTGCCGCGCTGCGGCTCGTGACGAAGGTGTGATCGGTGCTACCAAACGGATTGTTCGCGTCGAAGAAGTGATACTCGCCGCCAAAGGACGATCTATCGTTGCAGTTGCCGGCCAACTCACAGGCGGGAATGCGAACGATATGGGCGCTCGAAGCTACGCCCATGCGAACATCCAGAATGGGAATTGCGACCGAGACGTCGATCCTGTTCGTGAGCCCATACGTGCCAAAAAGCGTGAATTGGTGCAACTTCAAATCAATCCGATTGGTCGTGACGATGTAGTCCTTTTCGAATTCGGGGAATTGGCCATTGACTTGGAATTCGATGTGCTTGAAGTCTGCCGGCAGCTTCTTCAGGTCAATTCCGTCGAGCTTGTCGAAGGAAAAAAATTGGTAATTGGCTCCGACATAAAGGCGGTGGCGTCCGATGGTCTCGGCTCGTTCGCCGAAGATGGGGCCATAGCTTTCTGTTGTGCGCGTGAAGACTCCCAAGGCCTTGTCGAAAGTGAAAGTGATCGCCGAAGCCGGCGAGGCGAGCGGCAGGATCGAGAGTTCCTGGCTTAATGCAGAGTTAAGTGGGGTGAAGCTTTGCTGAAAGCTTGCCTGAAAGTGAGCTTGATGATTCGGGTTCGGCAATATCAGACCGGCGGGACCGTATAGCTGAGGGATTCCGCATATCAGTTTGTCCGAATTGGCGCTGGAAGGACAGACTTGCGCGCCGATAAAGGAATGAGCTAAGGACAGCGCCAACACGCACATCATCACGCGAAGCGTGGTCTTCACCGTAAGTCCCCTGAGTAGGCTTACTGCACAGACTCAATCACCCACTGCCCGGCCTGCTTGCCTAACTGAATTGTGACGGTGCCGGACTCCGATTTCCGAATACCGCCTTTAAAGATGTACTGGAGGGAGCGCAAGCATTGCACAGTGGCATGGGCTCCGTCAATTTGCGGCTCCGAGAACTTCAGATCCATCTGAATGGAATCCGCGTCGCGGAAAGACGTCCTTATCTTGTTGAGTTCCTGTTTGTGCAAACCCGGCCAGACGGCAGCGAGTTGATTCGCGTCTTTTTGCGTGAAGGCTTCGGAAAAGCGCATCAACGTTGCCCGAACAGCCTGCGCATCGTCGGGCGCTGCAACTGCTACTGCGGTAGTGGTTTGCAGTTTGCGAAGCTCAGCCCGCGCCTCTTCCGTATACGGACTTTGTGGATAGTTTTTCAGGAACGCCTGCAACGCGCCGGTGTCTTTCCCGTTTTGGGCTGCTCTCCAATCGATTTCTTCCTGCTGCAATTTTGCAGCCAGAGTGCGCGCGGCTGGGTTGTAGCGGCCTTGCGGATACTTATTTAAAAAGCGGTCCAGCGCAATCAGGTCCCTGCTGTTGCGCAGAACATTCCAGTCCAACTCCTCGGCGCGGGCACGGGCTTGATCGGAAAAGCGTCCTCCGGGATAGGTCCGGAGGAAAGCGTCATAAGCCGAGGCATCATGACTGTTCGCAAGCCCTAACCAGGCTTGCAGCTCCACGTCAGGACGCAGTTGGCCGTCAAGAACGACCTGCTTGCCCATAGAGAATTCCTGAGCAAGCTGCCGAGAGAGGTAGCCTTCTTTGGCCAACGTCAAATCGTGACGCCCGGGGTGGACGTCAACGGAGAAGGTCCCGTCTGGCTGTACCGTACCGGCGTCGGCGCCGTCGATCGAGATTTTTGTTCCGGGCAGTCCCTGCCGAATCGCCAGCGTCGTGCTGAGAACGATCTGCTTTTGCAGTTTGAACAGGAGCTGGGTCTCTTTATCAGCCAGCACCTGCGTCGGCTGAAGCACGCTTTGGAACTGCGCCTTCTCAACCCTTACGTTGTAGTTGCCGGGTGGCAACACCTGCACATGTAACATCCCTGCCGAATTTGTGCGTCCATATTCGCGATCATTGATGTAAACAGTGGCATTTCCTTCGCCACTCTTAATCATGAGGGCTCCCGTTTCCGCATTCACGGCGCCTGGTTGTGTGAATGATGCCCAGAACACCGGCGGCTCTGGCGGCTTGGACCGATAAGGTTCAATACTGGTGCGCACGCGGTAGACACTCAAATAGCCATAGACTGCTATACCTACTACCAGCGGCAGTGCAATGGCGGTTGCGCGCTTCAGTCCACGCAGATAGGCGGTCCGCTGACGTCGCACTTCGGCTCCCGGCAGGTTTGCCTGAACCCACTCGCGATCGAAAGTGTGCCGGTAAACGCGATTTCGTACCTGTAGCCTCCCGGCATCTGAACGGATGATTCCCGAGAGCCGCAGTACCGCAATGAGCGGATCGCTTTCGTCGTCCTGTACCTTTTTGCCGCTCCAGATCTTTGCATACAAAGTAAGCAGGCTGGCGGTGTCTTTCTCGCTCCGCAGAATACGTTCACGCACAAACTGCAGATTGTCGTCATGCTGACGAGCGCTCTGCGACAGAAACAGTTCCTCGCAGATCCGGTCCACTGCGGCTGCACTGCCGGCATGCTCCTGAGCCAGAGTCAAGCAAAGACGCTGCGTCAAGTACGGATGCCCACCCGTCCAATACAGCACTCGTCTGAGCACGCGAAGAGAGGTCTCGGGGTTAGCAGAGAGTCCCTCGCACAAAGGTGTGGCGTCGCGTTCTGTGAAATCGGCGAGTTGAATTCGGTGCCCGATGTTAAATGGGGTAGTACGCGTATCCCGAATCAGGTCTGACGGGGTTGCCACTCCAAGCAGGCAAAAAGTCAGACGATTCAGCTCAGGGTCTTGCGTGCGGCGATTGTAGAGTTCACGAATACCGGCAAAGAATTCGTCGGCAGAGAAGGGCAAACTGCGGACAGCGTCGATCTCGTCGACGAAAATTACGATTTTGCCGGGACAACGCGGCAGCACGACCTGTCGCAGCGCGGCCATCCAGCGCAGCATGGCTCCTAGATGCGGGCGGTCGTACCAAAACTCCTCCAGCTCATCTTCGAGCTCAAGCTGCTGAGCGATTCGCTCCAGCAAGCCGTTGTACCACTGCTCAGCAGTCAGATTCTGGCCGAGGCTGGTGAGATCGAGCACTGTAACCGAAAAGCCTTCTTCGCGCAGACGGGCAGCCGTGCGAACCATCAGCGATGATTTGCCCATCTGTCGTGAAGTAAGTACGTAGCAGATTTCGCTGCGGTGCAGGGCGGTATAAAGGTCCTCGTCAGCAACTCGAGCCAGATAGCAGGCAGCATCGCGTCGTAGCGTGCCTCCTGCGATAAAGAAGCTGTCTCTCGAAATGGCCGGGCGAGTACTCATGACAAATGAAGTTTCAAATAGTTTTCATAGAGCCGGCAGCGTACACGCATGTCGTGGCCCGGCTCTCCGAGCACGATGCCGGAGCTGCGCAAACGATAGAAATCTTCAGGAGTACCTGAGTGACGGCCCGTAAGGGTTCCTTTGACTACATCGCACATCGATTGGTCTTGAGCAAGCATCACCAAGACCCGGCGCAGATGATCTCCAAACGGACCCTCGTCGCGTCCGGCGCGCGCAGAAAAAGCCTCGAACGGCACGGTGTGAGCTGCCATCTCGTGCAATCCACGTCGCGTGAGATACGGATGCCCTCCCAGTAATTCGTAGAACGCCGTGAGTTCGGCTTGACGCTTTAGCGGGTGACCGTATCGGCGATTCAGTTCCAAAACTTGCTCAGGAGTGAAGTCCTCCAGGAAAAGGCGCGTGCCGACGTTGAACGGCGACTGGTTGATATCAGTAATAAAAAGGTGAGCTTCTGTGGCGTACGCGATCGCCATGGTTAGCTGTTGCCAGGGGCCAGTGGGATCAAGCGAGCGTTCGTTGTGCCAGGAGCGGAATAGACCAAACGCTTCGCTGGCGAACTTGCACGCGAACAGCCGGTCTACTTCATCCATTCCCCAAACGAGGCGGGTTTCCACGCGACTCAAAATCTCGCGCCGCAAGAAGCGATCGAAATTCATGCTGGGGCCTCGTCGAGGATTCCAGCTTTGCTCAGGAACGATTTCATCGAATCCGAGCTGTTCGGCAATACTGTCGGCGAGTGCAAGGAAGAACGACTCGATGCTCTCCAGATGCGCCGCGTTCAGTTTTTGGAAGTCGGTAAGCACAACTTTCGCGCGCGACTTTCGCGCTTCTGACAAACCACGCGCCAGAAGCGACGTCTTGCCCATCTGGCGAGCGCCCTTGATGAGAACAATACTGTCTTCTCGTGCGATGGCGGAAAGGAAGTCGTTGTCCGTTGGGCGAACGATATAAAAAACAGAGTCAAGCGGAACAGCGCCGCCGACAGCCTCCAACTTCAGGGGCCTGCGATCTTCCTGAGGATTTCGCAGGGAGTCGAGCACTGCGATCGTGAGCGCAGAATTGTCGGCTTGACTATTCCATTCAGCATATTGAAGAGGACTCAGCGTGGCCGACATCGTGTCCGGCAAGAGATCGGAAAAGTTCACGCGTATCGGCAGAATGCGTGGTTTTCCGTTTTGTCGCTGCGCAGCTTCATATGCGATTTCTATCTCGTAGGCCAGCATCTCGCTTTTCACAGAAGATTCCGAAATCAACGGAATCACAGCTTCAGCCTGGCAGATCCGCCGCTCAATTTCTCGCGCCCACTCCATGCCCACGAGCAGGTGACGGTCGATGAAGACGCGGTATCCATTCCGCACGAGTTCGCTTTCGAGAAGTCGGAGCAATTGTTCGTCGGGCTGCGCGTTGCGTTTGTAGAGGATCGCAACCTCTCCGGCCGCGGTTTCGGTCGGAGCCACCGCTGAGTGTGTTGACTTGCTCTTTAGCGGTGCGGAGAGGCTTTGCAGGTCCGCACAGATTTCCGCGGCTGTGGGGTAGCGAAGTGCGCGATCTTTCTGCAAGGCGCGATCAATGATCCGCTCGAGTTCGAGCGGCACTCGTGGGTTGACGCTTACTGCCGGAGCGGGCGTTCGGTTCAAAATTCCGTCAAAGATCACCGCCGAGGTGTCCCCACGAAACGGCAGGAACCCTGTCGCCATTTGGTACAGAACCACGCCAAAGGAAAAGAGATCAGATCGTCCGTCGAGCTCCTCACCACGTGCTTGCTCTGGCGACATGTAGGCAACGGTTCCAACGAATTCGCCCGAACTGGTCGCACTCTCGTCAGCGGTGACTGTCGCAAAAGATGCACCCATACCAGCATGAGCCGCCACACCTCGCTTGCGCTCTACCTTGGCCAGCCCAAAGTCCAGTACCTTTATCTGTCCCTGAGCGTTTACAAAGATGTTCGCCGGTTTCACATCCCGGTGGACGATGCCTCGGACATGCGCTGCCTCCAGCGCTTGCGCGATCTCGCTGCCGTATTGCAATACTTGTTCGATCGCCAGTGGCTCACGAGTCATGAGCTCCTTGAGCGTCCAGCCTTCCAATAACTCCATCACGATGAAATGCCAGCCATTCCACTCGCCTACGTCGTGGATGGTGCAAATATTTGCGTGATTGAGCGACGAGGCGGAGCGGGCCTCGCGCTGAAAACGCTCAAGGTGCGACCGATGGCTCGACAACTCGCGCGCCAGGAACTTGATAGCAATATTGCGGTCAAGACGAACATCTTTCGCCTTGTAGACGACACCCATTCCACCCGCGCCCAGTCTTTCAAGCACTAAATAATGGTGGACACTGCGGCCTATAAGCGGGTCAGTGAGTTTGAGTTTTGCGTGCGAGAAACGTTCAGGTATCGCGTGGTTCCCCAGGCCACCCTTGCAAAGATTGAAGACCTGTAACTGGATCCCATTGGCACAATCCAATTCACCCACCGGATGTAGCATCTCACCCCAACGACCAAACTGGCTCAGCAAGTCCGCAGCGGCGTTTGAAACCAGAATGTGTCCCGAAGACCCACACTCCATAAGCTGTCTTGCAGCGTTGAGACTACTTCCGGAAATTTGAGGGGGATCGCCAACAGACTCGCAATGAACCGGCCCAGTGTGAAGTCCCAGCCGTATTTTGGGGGCGGCTATCCGCGCCAGTGGAGAAACGAGCTCGAGCGCACAGCACGCAGCGCTCTCCGGGGAATCAAAAAACACGACCGCCACGTCGTGCTTGAAGGCTAGGAAGACCGCTCCATCTTGGCGTTGGCAGCGCTGGAACTTTGGCGTGCCCCTGACAGCGTCAATCAGGCGGTGAATCAGCCGCTGTTCCTCAGGGGCTGAGGGGTCCTTATCCGCGAAGCCGACCGATAGCACATGCGCAATTCGCACTGACGGCGAATTGGCGGATTGCTCCATAAGTGTTCCTGGCACCTGTGGTAGTGAGCTGATCGGGGTTTTTAATTATGACCCAAATCAATCCTCGTGACCACAGATTGTGGTGAACTTGAGCTGAATCAACATCATTTGTTATGGGATGTATGACCACGAACCGGCTGTCGTTAGGACAGTCGCCAGTCAGTTCGCAAACGGCGGGAGTGAAAAGGCAATAGGGCGTGAAGAATCATTCAGTTGAACGCAGTTACGAGCCGATGAATCTACCGCCGGCCCACGTGTTCTGTTGTGTGCGGGAATAGCTGTGGCGACTGCCGTTCTCGGCCGCTCCGTCGTTAAACGAGTGCGGCTGCAAGCTGCTTCTCGAAGAATTCATCAACGCGCGCGAGCACCTCGTTCGCAGACTTTCCTTCGTAGACAGCTTTGCGCAGGTGGCTGCCGTTGGTTACGCCGTGGGTGAACCACGAGGCGAACTGCTTCATCTTGCCGACGGCATCAGGCAGCTCTTCCTCGATGAGCATGGCGAAGTAGGTGTGGATCATTTGATAGCGATCTTCTTCGGTCGGCCGGGTGTAGGTTCCGACTCCTGTCGCCTGCTTTGAGGCGGTGTACTCCGCGATTTGGCGGAAGATCCAGGGATTCGATGGGGCTGTGCGGCCGATCATCACCGCGTCGCACCCGGTTTGGGCGATCATGGTGGAGGCGTCTTCCGGCGTGCGGATATCGCCGTTTCCCGTAACAGGAATTGATACCGCATTCTTGACCGCTCCAATGTATTCCCAGCGGGCACTTCCGCTATAACCTTGTTCTCGCGTACGCGCGTGTAGAGCGACACCGCTGAGTCCGCAGTTCTCGGCCAGCTTGGCCAGTTCGACGCAGACGATCTCGGCGTCGGACCATCCCATGCGGAATTTCACCGTAAAGGGAATCTTCACAGCAGCGCGGACGGCTTCGAAGATCCGCTGGATTTGCGGGAGGTCGCGCAGCAAGCCCGATCCGCCATTGCACTTCACAACGCGCTTGGCGGGACATCCCAGGTTGAGATCAACCAGGTCGAAGCCGAGGTCTTCGACGACGCGTGCCGCATCGGCGACAACGGCCGGATCGGAGCCGAAGAGTTGGGCAGAGATGGGATGCTCGTCCTCGTAGAACGTCAGGTAGCGCTTGCGACGGGATTCGCGGCATCGTGCCAGTCCGTCGGCGGAGGTGAACTCCGTCATTATTAGTCCGCAACCAGACTGATAATTCGAAATTTCTGCCACGATTTGCGCCTCAAAATCGCGCAGAAGCCCTTCAGAATTGCGCTCTTGTACCCCGATTTGCGGGGTTCTACGCCCTTCCCGCAGTTTCGAAAAGACGCTGGCATTGCGGATAAAGCGCCGAAAAACTGTGTCGGTAACGCCCGCCATGGGCGCCAGAACCGTCGCTGGCGCAACCCGAACGCTGCCAATGTGCACCTTGGGAGGGACAAATGCCTCTTCGGGTGAGCTATGGGAGATCGGATTGTCCCAGCCTTTACGCACTTCTTCGATTGTAAAGCAGCACTGCAGAATGATTACGGGCGTATCAGGACTCAAAAATGAACAGACCAAGTCTCCCGTCCGCGGAGGAGATACTTACGGAACACGAAGATCTCAGGATCAATAACGAAATCTAGGCCGCTGGAGCGCCAATTCCCCGGTTGGGAGGCTCAATTGCGATTTCCAGCTCGCGTGCCAGAATGGTCTTGTCACATACAGTGACTACGGCCATCTTTGCCTCCGGCAAAGGGAGGGGCGGGATGATTGTCATGGTACCGAGCAGGGCCGCCAGTCGGTAATAGGCTGCGCGGCACTTGTGCATGAAATCAACCGGATACTCCGGCTTGCGCTTGTGCGCGGCCTCAGGATCGGCGTCGAGCAGATAGGCGATATCCGGCAAGGGCGCGATCTTCTGCACGAGACGGAGAAACGTGAGAGTCATTGGACGTTCGAGCGGAAGGTTCGCAAGCTCGTCGTAGATGTAGCGATCGACAATCACGACGTCAACTCCTGACTTCAACGTTTTTTGGACAGTCCTGCGAAGATGGATTGCGTCCAGCAGATAGAGCGCGTGGCGTGAGATAGTCAAATACCAGGCGCGAACGTTTTTATCGCGGCGGCTCACGGGCTTGTTAGGTGCGCCGATTCCTTTTTCACTTCCGTACACTTTGTGAATGAAGCCTTCGCGGTAGCGCGTCATCACAACGATGTCGTCCCAGAAGGTGAGCAGGCGAACTCTCAGACCGGCGGCCCCCAGGCGTTCCTGAAGGTTTTCAATCTGGGTACTCTTGCCGGCACCGTCGAGTCCGGAGAAGCTGATTACTAGCGGACGCTTGATACTCACGTGGCCCTGATCCTTACGAAGACTTCTTATTAAGTCGATCTATCGCGCACCCGGCGGAACGCTGGAAGTACCGCGAGTGAGCCCAACTACCGTGCCCACGGCTGCGGCTCCGGCCGCAACTAATCCTAGCTTGATCAACAACGAGTGAACTTGGCGCTGCTTTGCCGGAGCGATCGCTTCGCCCGCTGGCCGCGATGCCACTCCGCCGCGCGTCGCACCCTCCTGCGCTGTGGCCGTGCCCAACGGATTTGTACGTTCTGGTTGAGGTGGTTTCGGCTGTGGACTGCTCTCCGTTGACTGTGCTTGCTGACTGCGCTGCACTTCGCTCGGAGCATCTGGGGGCATCGTGCTGGTTTCAGAAGGACGAGCACTCGGCACAGGTGCGAGCGGAGCCTGCGCAGGATCGAATCGTGTGCCGTTTTGCTGATTCGGAGCGGGAGTGTCCTTTTGTTGCACAGATGAGTCTGGGCTTTGCGAGTTCGGGTCTTGCGCCTGTTGCGTGCTTTGCGGCGCCGAGCCTGCAGTTTGCGCAGCGATATATTGAGGCGCATTGCACAACAGAGCGGAAAGAATGACCGCCAGAGATCGCAGACCAATTTGTTTCAGGGGCATAACTACTCCAGTGAAATAAGCGCACACCAGACTCTCTGTTGAGAGATGCCTGACGAGAGCTGCAGGTTGGAAACGGACCTAATCCATTTTCTACTTAGCCTGAATCTTTTGGGTTTTCATCGTGCTCGCAAATTCCGCTGGCGCATTTTCTCCTCGGGCCGCGATCGCTCGGTCCACGTCGGCTTCTTTGTCCACGAGGTTATTGAGTCGATTCTTGATGTAAGTCCAGAGAGTGGGAATGTTGGTGTCGTACCAGCACGACTCGTACATACGTGACGACAGCCCGCAGATCATGCGAAATCCAGTCTGCACGAGGTCAGGCGACACCAACATCGCAGCTGCCAGCCGGTGGTTTCCTTCAAGAATCGTTAGAGGTAGCTCTTCGTCGACGCCGATGAGCAGTACCGTCGAATTCACAGAGTCGCACTGCAATCGGTAACGCAGCAATTGAATCTTCTGGAATGCCGGATCGGTGTTCCGGATCGCAGACTCGCGGATTCGCCTGACTATCTCGCTTAACAGAAAGCTGCCATCAGAGATCTTGCGCCAGTGTGCGCGTGGAAACACACGAATGCGCTTCAGATCTTCGGCTTCGATCTCGACCTCGTGCCAGACGGTGTCACTCGGTATCTCGCGCCACATGTGGCCCCGCCGTCGATAAAGCAGGGCGCGCCGAACCAAGTTTTGTGCATCATCGGCCAAATCAGGATTGAGCACGATTGGCTCGAACTCCTGTCGATCCTTGTCATATTCCTTCTGATAGAACTCGTTCTTCAAAAACTCGGCAATAACTTCTGCCTCTCGAGTACGGCGCTTGAGAATCATATGGACTCCTTCCACCTGAGACGTCTGATGGAATGTAAAAATGGGAGTGAGACTAAGAGCAGCATCAACGCCATGAGCGCGATCTGCACAACGATTACCTTTCGCAAATTGGAGTGGAACGTGTAGATCAGAAATACCAGCGCTCCGCTGACGACCAACTGCAGCCAGCCGGTATTCGCGATTTTGCGCGACATCTCATAGGTCATCAGGACCACTGCAAGGGCGTAGAGCCCAGTGGCAGTGGCGTACAGACTCAGCAGTGGCTCCGCGGACCGGAAGCCCTCGCCAAGAACTAAGCGAATAATGAAGCCCGGAAACAGCGCAAGAACAGCAATGAACGCGACCGACATCAACAGCACAATCAACAGCGACAGAAACAAGACGTGCTTATTGTCTTCACCTTTCGCAGCAGCGCTGATCGGAAACATCGCGCTGACAATCGACCAGGCAGCGAAGTAGAGCACGCGCCCAACCAGAGCGACGGCAGCATAAAGTCCAGCCAATTCGGCGGTGAAGAAATGCTTCACCAGGATGATGTCGATGTTGTTGATGATGACTTGCCCGACGAAGAAGACAATCGCCTGCATACCCTCGCCGAGAGATGCGGGGATTACTTCTACACTTTCACCTTCAATCGCAGCCGGAACTTTTGGTCCGGGAATCAGCATCGCCGCGAATATCGAAGCTGAAATCGCCCCCACCGCGCCCATTACTCCATATCCGAGTTCCACTAAGACAATGGCAATCACAAGCTTCGAAATGGCCTCGAGTATGAAATTGCGAGAGAGCGCTGGAAATGCGCATAGGCCCTGCATGTTGCCGCGCTTTACACCAAGCGGTGTGTAAAACGCCATTCCCAAAGCGAATACAACCAAAAGCCATGCGTCAGGCATGCGTAAATATCTGGCGATAGGATTCCGTGCGATTGTGAGCACGATCGCGATTGTGAACCCAATCATCCAGGCGGCGCGGCGCAGATTATGGAAGACCGCTAGTTTTCCGCGTGTGGAACCGTTGCGAGCGACGAACTTCGCGCAGACCATCTGGAATGACAAACTGACCGACGAGAACAACATCAGAAGAGTCACCATCGCCGCGACCTGAGCGAATAACGCTGGTCCTAACAGGCGAGCCATGCTGACGTTGAATCCAAAGTTGATACTTGCGACAAGCACCGAACCGAGCAGCATGACGATGCTGCCGCTCAATACCCGCGACGTAGCTCCTCTCTCGATCCAGTCGGCGCAGCGAACGCGCCAACCAGTCCGAAGAGGCAATGAAATTGTGTCGGATCCTGAACTCATTGCAGAGAGAGGGTGTTCGTGCACGATTGCGCTGCTCAGACGTTTCCGCAGCTCTGTGCTCCTGCTTTGGATGTCGAAAATGCCCGAACGGGAGGTCTGGCCTAAGCTGCCAGTTTGGAGGCACCTGGCCTGCCCTGCTGGTAGCCCGGAATCGATTGCATGGCGTTGGGCAAGAAGCCCGAGAAGCTTCGCGCCGCTTCCGTCGAACTCGCATAAATTTCGAACAGGCGATCGGTGCGTGTGAGTTCGAGGACGATGGCGGATTGCCGCGAGAGAGATGCCAACTTCAGGTCGCCGTCGCGTTTCATCACCTCGGCGACGCAGCGCATGAGCATCTCCACTCCTGCCGCATCGAGCTGCTTAACTTGAGAGAGGTCGAAAACAAGCTGAGGCCGATCCGCCGTCAGGAAAGGCTGCACGTCGGCAAAAAATTTTCGCGCTTCGCGTTGATCGATTCTTTCCGGCATTCGCTTCACAACTACTGGTCTACTCGTTTCCATACTTCCTCACTCCCGTATTCTTGCCACCACGCCTGCGGTTAGCTGCTGACGCTCCTGCGTCACAGTTTGAGCTACTGCATTTCCAGCAAAGCCCGGCGTCGTGCGTTCCAGAGCCGGTTGCGATTTTCGTAACTTGCGCTTACTAAAGATGCTGGAAAAGATTTCTCGCGGAAGAAATGTGACAAGATTCATCGCGTGATCAAGCATTCGTAATGCCGAGGTGCTCGGGACCAGTGAGACCAGCGACGCGTCCTCGATCTCAAGCTGCGCAGAGTGTCGAATACTTGCCATCCGTTTGAAACCGACAACTGAGTGAACTAAATCAAGCCCGGCACCGAGGTAGGACAGAGGAAGCAGCGTGCTTGCCTCTACGACCGTCCCGCGGTCAACCACACTGTGATGTTCCAGAGAACTTCCTCGCGTGATCAATGAGCCGGTGCGAACCAGCGCGTGAGAACCTATATAGCAGGGAGCAACGAGGCGAACGTGGCGATTGACTCTGGCCCCTTCTGCAACCCAAATACCCGGACGAATTTGTTTACCTTGTGGCTGGATCGATGTCTTCCCTAAAAAACTATCCAATGTCAGGCGTCGTAGATCGCCCACAGTCTGCAGGCGATTTACATACCCGTAGGTTTGATATGACTGGGTCTGCACGCGCATTTTCGCAAGCCTGTGGCGAAGCACAAATCTCGCGTCAGTTCTGCGCGATCCGCAGAGAACAAAGAAATCCAGCGGCCCGTCAGCAGCAAAAACCTGTGTTGTATGGTTGCGCTGATCAAGGTGGTACTGAAGGAGCGGATCGATTTCAACTTCCGCGTACGAGCCGAGACGCAGAACGATTACCATTTCAGCTCCGGCCTGCACTAGTTCGTCGAATTCCTCTTCTGCAGTGCGCCACAACTGGACGGCGGGAACATCTTTCCAGCACAAATCAGATCGTCTAGCTTCTTCGATTAGGGGGAGAGACGAATCCGCCGCGTTCAGGACCGAAATGGAATCCACCCCAGCGCTCTTCAGGCGGTCGGCGACGTAATGCAGCACAGGACGCCCTAGCACCGGTAGCAGGGCGAACGGGATTCCCGAAAATATCTCGGGCGAACCGGTGACTAGAGCTGGATGATCGTTCGAGTCAACTTCAACACCAGTTAGGACAATCGCTCTTACATCCATCGCCACCACCGCGGCGCGGCAGCGCAAGGATTCGTGAATCGCATCAAGACCACTGACAGCAGACTGATTTCCATCGGGGGCCCCTCTGGTCCTAAAAAAGCGTCAGACGAATTACAGGTACGATCTCCGTCTGTCCGTGGCCAGCCAAGTTAAAGAAGTTCTGTTGTTGGATGCCGGCCGAGAACCGAATGGGGTACTCGACTGGAAATTCACCTAGTCCATCACGCCGGTTCTGACGTAAGGGCTTTAGGTAAGAGATGTAGATTCCGCTTTGCACGTTGTCATAAGCGTGTAACAGGGCGTCCTTACCCCGGCCCGATTGCCAGGCGAAGTTGCCATTCACGGTCCACTTTTCGGTGGGCCGATATTCAAAGCTGCCGGCCGGCATAAATACTTCAGCTCGTGCAAATTGCGGAGCCTGCACCTTCCATGAACGGATCATTTCCACCATCGGGGTTACGGTCAATTTCTGACCAAACTTGCGCTCAAACCCAATGTAAGAAGAAGTAGAGAAAAACTCGCTGATGACGGGATTAAATTGCAAGTCACGAATCGCGTATCCAGTAACCAGCGCGTTCTTGCCCCAGGGACGTCCGACAGTAAAGTCTATGCGAGCGCCTTTTTCGCCTGAATGCAGGTTCTGCAACGTAAACGGGCCAGCCTCGTGATATGCCTGTCCTCGAATCGTCAGCGCATTGAAGAGTGGGCTACTTGAGAGATACAAGAACTGTCGAAAGAGATTCTGATTCACATCGAATTTCGACGTTTCATTCGAGTCTCGGCGAACTGTGAATTGCAACCCCGTGTTGAACTCGAATCTTGCGTTACCGATTCGCAGGACAGGATTGATTCCGCCATTGAAGTTGTAATTGTTGGTACTCGTATCCACAACGCGCGCGGCAAAAGGCAGCGAGTAGTTACCTGAGTAGTGATCGAGCTGGAAAAACCCGCTGATGGTCGGAATGCTCTCCGCATGATAGCGGTAACCTTGCGTATATTGCGTCTCCACCAAGCGGCGTCCACTGGGAAGCTGAGCACTGTTTCCGCTTAATCCGAACAGTTTGGCGTCTGTGACGTAGATGGTGGCATCATCGAAAACCGGCGCCACCGAGAAATCCGATAGCACGCTGAACTTGCCGTTCACGGGCATGCCCTGCTCGCCGGCAGCTTCGTGCAAGCTTCGCTGCACTTCAAGGTTCTCGTTTTCCGGTGCAAGCGCATTCGCACGGGCAAACGCATTCACCGCGTTCGGCATGTCATGCCGCATCCGGTAAATGGCACCTTCGGCGAGCATGTAATCGTAGTTGTCGACATACTGATCACGGCTGCCGAGGCTCGCCAGGTATTGCTCCGCCTTGCGATCATCGCCCTGCGCAAGTGAAACATTGGCCATTCCGATCGCGACCTGCTCCTCGGCCGCACCCGATTCCTTCGCGCGCTCATATAGCTTCTGCGCGAGATCAAAGTCGTTCATCGAAAGAAAGATGTTGCCGGCTGCGACAAGATCGTCCGCCGTTGCCGGAGCAGCCTCGCCCACTCGTGCTTCGGTGAAACCCAGCGACACCTGTTGCCGGGCATCGTCGTACTTGTGCTGATTCGCAAACAGGCGTGCAAAGGCCAATCTGGTCTCCACGCGATTCGCGTCGGGCGCATCGAGCGCGCGTGAGAAACGCTGCTGCGCTGCATCTCTTTCTCCGAGGAGCAGAAGAGCATCGCCGGCAGCGAGCAGTACGGCTCCCTGGTCGGGACCTTGCTCTTCGGCGACCTTCACATCTTGTAAAGTCTCCGCCCGCATCTTCAGTTCAGCCTCGGCATGCGCTCGCTGCGCATAGAGGAACGGATCATCGGGCTGTTCGCGGATCGCGATCGTCAACTGATCAATTGCGGGACGGTATTTGTGTTCGTAGTAAAGCGTGTCCGCAAGCGCGATGTGCAGAGCAACATCGCTGGGAGCAAGAGCGATCGCGGCGCAGTATTCAGTCTCAGCTTTCTGAAGCTGACGCATTTGCCGATAGGCCGTTGCCCTCACTTCATGAATCGGCGCCGAGGTTCCGAGAACTTTTTCCGCTTGCGTGACCTGGTCGAGCGCGGCGCGCGAACGATGCAGCTCAAGATTCGAAAATGCCGCTCCCAAACGAGCGCTGCCGTTATTGGGCTGGAGCTTCAAGGCCTGATCAAAATCAGAGATCGCGGCTTCCGCATCCTGAAGATCGTTCAAAACATAGCCGCGGTTAACGTAAGCTTCGGCCATTTTTGGATCACGCTCAAGCGCGCGACCGTAATCATCAACCGCCTTGTCCAACAAGCCCTGTTGTTTGTGAACGTGTCCCTCAAGCAGGGGAAAGTTTGGCTCTCTGGGCAGTATCACCTGATAGCGCGAAGTCAACGCGAGAGTATCGTCATAGCGACCCAGGTTATAGAGTGAGTACGCAAGATAGACAGCGCCATCGAGGTCTGTCGGGCGCTGAGCCAGCACTTTGTATCCGAATTGCGCGGATTCGCGATACTTCCCTTCGAAAAATACAACGCGCTCCCACTCGCGCTGGATGCGAGGATCGTCCATCATCGCCGGAGTACTGCGATGTACCCAAGCCGTTGCCAGCGGAAACCTGTGGTTCTGAATCGCAGCGTTGGAACCTCCCGCGATGATCGCAGCGTTCTGCGGCCCCAGCTTATAACCCCGCTCGTATGCGATTTCGGCTTCATCCAGCCGATCGAGCGAGGTATACATGTCGCCCAATGCCAGATACGGAACATAATCGTCGGGATACAGCTTCGCCATCTCATGGAAATACTGCTCCGCTTGCGGGATCTTGCCGGAGTCACGCATGAGATATCCAAGACTCTCGAAAGCGTAGCGATTCTTAGGATCGTGCTTGAGCACTGCCAGATATAGCTGCTCGGATTCCGCCTTCCTGTGCATGATCCACAGCAGATTCGCGTACTGAAGCTCGATATTGGAGTTATTGGGATCAAGTTTCATCGCGTCCTGGAGGTCTTTGGTGGCGGCGTTGTAATCATTGCCGCCCATCTCAATCGAGGCCCGCACGCGCAGGAACTCCGCTCTTTGCGGACCCTCAACTTGAATCTTGTTGATCTTTTGCTCAGCCAGCGCAATCTGCTGCTGCGCCGCGGCACGGTTCCCGAGTCCTTTGTAGATCTCAGACAAATTCAGTCGAAGTTCAATCGGGAACATTTGCCCTTCGGGTACATCCTCGGGCATGTGCGCCAGTGCGGCTTCATATTCGGCGGCTGCGACTGTGTCTTTGCTCTGCGTTTTCGCGAAGGCCGCCCGGACCGCATGCAGGCGGTAGTGATTGGAGTCGATGCTCGCGGCGCGATCGATGAACTGCTGCGTCTTCGCAGCATCGTTCAGGTGCATCCACGCCTGAGCGGCGCTTAACTGAGCATTGATATTTTTGGGATCAGCACTGGCGTAGCGATCATAAGTATCCGCCGCCTCCTGCTTCATGCCTGCGAGTTCGTAGGTATATCCAAGGTCCGCGAGCAGATCGGGCTTTTGTGATGGAGCACTCTTGAGAGTTGCAATAGCTCCCTGGTAATCGTGCGATTCGCGCTGGAAATTGGCTACAGCGCGAAAAATATCAATGTTATTCGGATCGCGACGTCGCGCCATGTCGAGCAACTGCTTGGCGCGTGCGGTGTCCTTCAGCTTCATGTAGCCGATGGCCATCAGCAATTCGGAATGCGCCGAAGGCTTGATCTGCTCAGCATGCTGCAGGATCTGGATCGCCTGCTGAATGTCGCCACTCTGCATGAAGAGCTCGCCGGCCATCATCTGGTCGTCGACCCGATTTGGATATTTCGCAATCACGTCAAGCAGCATGCGTTTGGCATCGTTGATGCGGCCCATGCGGAAGTATGTCTGCGCGAGCCCTGAGAGACCTTCAGCGGAATTGGGGGAAATCTGTAGCCCGCGCTTGTAAGCGCTCTCCGAATCGGAGAGACGACCAGACAAGCGTGCGGCGTACCCGAGCGTAAACCAGCGTCCGGAATCTCCGGGAGCCATCTCAATGGCGCGCTGTGCATGAGCGTAGGCCGCAGAGGCGTTGTTGTGACGAAGGGCATCGTCCGCGGCTCGCTGTTCGCGTTGCACAGCAATACTCTCGCCAAAGGTACCGATGCCGGATTCCTCCTGTTGAGGCGCCTGTGCAGCGGCGGCGCCTTTGCCTGCCTTTTTCCGCGGCGTCTGTGATTGCTGCTGTGGCGCAGGCTGAGTTTGTTGACCGCCAATTTCAAACGTCTGCGCCGACATAGAGGCGGCCAGGGCAAGGACCAAAAAGAGAGCTCTTCGAAGCATAGGAGTGGGCGCGAAAATGTGATCTGTGTAACTGCTCTTCATCGTCTCTGCTTGGAGTGAAACACTGCCTTGGCTGTTTATAGGCCGATCGGCAAGTCGCTATTTGGGTCGTGCAGCAGCTCTGCCGGTAAAAACGTTGGATGCAGGCAGAGTCTCTGAGAGTTAGCAGCTAAGGTGAAAAACAAGAGCAGCTTTCAGCACTTGGCTGTCGGCGTTCGGCCAGTAGACATTTGGAGCACCAGACACATCACGCGGGGTCGACTGTTTCTCTCGCCGGCCGAAAGCCGAATGCCGAGTGCCGATGGCCGCTCCTTCCAGAGCTGCCGGAAAACCCAAGCTGCCGAATTGGAATCCAAACCTACCCTGTAAGCACTCTCCTGGAGGCGTGTGTTGCTTTTGAGTTCCAGCCCTTTTCCCGCTACGGCCAAACGTCTGCCAGTATTCGGATGGCTGCTCCTGCTCGCGCTCGCTGCCCATGCCCCACTGCTGTTATTTCAGTTGCCGGCAGGCTCGTTCGACGCGAATACGCACATGTTTTTCGCCGACCACTATGCTCACCACTGGTTCAATCCCTGGAATGAAAAGTGGTTCGCCGGGTTTTCGCAGACCACTTATCCGCCGCTCGTGCATCAGCTCATCGCGTTGTTCTCTCACATTGTTGGCCTGAACTTCGCGTACATCATCGTCCAGATGCTGATCATCTTGCTGTTGCCGATCGGGGTGTATCGCTACTCCCGCTTGTGGGTGAGTGAGCGCGCTGCACTTTATGCGGCGTTGGGCAGCATCTTTCTCGGATCACTGGCTCAGATGGTGTACCAAAGTGGGCAGATCAATACCACCTTTGCCTCGGTGATGCTGCTGAACTCGCTGCCTTTCTTCTACGTTTGGATTCGCGAAGGTAGTGGACTTGCCTTCTGGAAGGGACTCGCGATCTTCTTGGTTGGATCCGCCGGCCACCACGTCAGTATGATCTTCGCCACACCGTTTTTCGCTTTGCCAATTATTTGGCTGGCGTTCATCGATCACCGCGAGGATAGGGCCGATCCTACATTCGGTGGAGTTGTTTTCCGCACGGCCGTATTCGCAGTACTCGCCATTGTTGGGGTTCTCGTTGTCCTGCTGCCGTACTGGATTCAGCTCTATCACAACCCCATCAAGCAAGCGCCGATCTATCATGAGAGCCGCGCGAACTACATTCTCGAACCAACTCTGGGAATGAATTTCTGGGTCATACCGACAGGCGCTTTGATACTGGCCATTCCATTCATTTTCTGGCGCGGAGTAACCGACAGACGTTTACGCCCGCTGTTCTTTGGCTGGTGGTTGGTAGCGGTGATAGGGCTCGGAGGCACTACTCCGATACCAAAGATCATCTTTGGGACTCGTATCTGGGAAGTGTTGACTTACGAGCGCTTCACCTACTGGGCGACGCTTATGGCTCTTCCCTTTGCGGGACTGATCGCCGAGTGGTTAATCGATCGCTTCCACGGGAAGGCCGTGGCCGGCCTGGCTCTCGCCTCTGTGCTTTCTGGAGCTGGAGCCCTGGCGTGGTTGCACGCAAATCCAATCCAATCAGGCACCTTCAGCACCGATGATGTTGTGAGTTTCCTGAATCGGGATGACCACGCCAAATACCGCTACATCACCCTCGGATTCGGCATGCAGCTCGCCCGTGTGGGCGTACTCGCAAATGCCAGTTCTGTGGACGGCGACTACAACTCAGCGCGTCTGCTGCCGGAATTGATGGCAGGCGGATCTGCTCAGCTCACGAACGCAAAGTATTTTCGCAGTGGTATGGAAGCGTTGCGCTCCATGCTGAAGCACGCCGACCACTATGGCCTGAAGTACATCTTCGTTCGCGACCGTTACTACGAGCCTCTGTTGGCGTTTGGTGGATGGCGACCAGCCGAGGTCTATGACAACGGCAACGTGACTTTGTGGACGAAGGAAGATGTTCCTCCCGCACATAAGATCACTCCACCTCCAGGAGCGGTGCCGACTGCGTTTGAAAGCCTGTTGTGGGGAACACTGCCCATGGGCACTGTGGTATTCGCTTTGGCACTGCTGATCCTGTTCCCAGAGCGCCGTCGCCGGGCTGAAACCATTGATTTCCCCTCCTCCGCAACTCCGGAGCCGGTGGTTCTTCGGGAGGCCCAACAATGAGTCGGCTTGTTGCCATTATCATGGCCGTCATAACCGGCGTCCTAATCGCCGCCGGTGTGGCGCCTACAAGAGAGAAAGAAAAAACTAGTTCACCGGAAGGCGCTGTCAGAGCCTTCTACGACCGCGTGAGAGCAGACGACTACCGAGGCGCCTATGTCTTGATTGCGCCGTCGAGCAACGTGGACTTCGCAACCGTGCACCGGGACATCGCCGGCCGCGATGGCAGTCTGAAAACCTTGTCGCAACTGCAGAACGCGGATGCCAGAGTTATTGCCAATCATGGCAATGAAGCCTTGGTGCGTGCCAATCTGGAGTGGAGAACCGCAGTTGGGGCATTGTTTGAAAACAAGGATCTTAAGCTCGTCAACGATAACGGCAACTGGCAGATCGTATGGCCTAAACATCACGAGCAAAACTTGCCGCCGCAGGTTATCCCCGTGAACTACTTGCGTTGGGACATCATTCACAGCGACTCAGAAGCTAACGAGTGGGGCGCTCAGAATGTTGAGAGCCCGCACGTGCGTATTACGTCCATGAACGCGGTTGAGAGTGAAGGCAAGGTCATCATTCTAGGGGAACTGGTGAACGAAGACACCGTCCCAGGATATGTGGACGTGCAGGGAATCCTCATCGGCAAAGATGGCGAACGGCTCGGAGAAGAGACGAGCTTCGACAAGATCTCCCACGTGCTGCTGCCAAAAGAAGTGACGCCGTTTCGCATCGACTTTGATGGAGTTCACCTTAACCAGGTGAAGAAGGTTACGTTGAACCCAAATTCCATCCTGGTGCCCGCATCGGCAGACCCGGTGATTGGCGTGCTGCATCAGCAGCTCGACAAGACCGATTCGGGACACACGGTGCTTAAGGGCGAACTGATGAATCAGAGCGGCCAGCTCGTGAATATTCCACAGGTACTGGCCACTTACTACGACAATGCCGGCAAGGTGATCTGGATCTCCGACGGATATGTCGATCAGGCTCTCCGTCCGCAAGTTCCAATTCCGTTCGCTGTAAGCGTGAACGATGATATCGCTCCCAAGGTTCACAGCTATCGCGTGGTCGTAAACCACTACACCATGGATCGAACCTCGTAGGTCATGCAGACGATGCGACAAAACTTCACCAGCGGCCTGCTTGTCTGCTTTCTCGGAGCCGCCGCGCTTGCCGCGGATATCCGCGTTCCAGACAAGGTAGTTGCCGGTCAGGGTATGGCGATTGGTAGCTCAGGCAGCGGGGATGCGACTCTCTACGTCGTTGGGCCCGGCACCGCAATCAAGCGACAGGTGAAGCTCGGCGAACAGATTCAACTTAAGGGGGTAGAACTTCGCAACGCCGGCTATTACCAGATCGCGATCAAGGGTGGCGGCACCGATTTCAGTAAAGACCTGTACGTGGCGCCTGCTGCGGCAGAAAAGATCAATTTTCTCGCTCGCCCCTCGCGCGTGCCGGTCGGACAGCCCAAAGTGATTGCGGGCACGGCATTTGTCTTCGACCAGTACGAGAATCTCGTGACGGCTCCGATGCCGGTGACGTTTGAACTATCAGTCCCCGGCGCCGGCGCGAAGGTAGATCGTGCAACAGCCAAAAACGGTGTTGCCTATCTGCAGACCGGATCGGGAACAAAGGCCGGACCCGGTCAATTCACGGTGCAGGTTGGCGACAATTCTGTGCGGCGTGTCGTGGAAGAGACCGCTTCTGAGCCCTGCAACCTGCACTTCAAGCTGCATAACGAGAAAGAAGGCTTGATCGCCGAAACCGATCCAGTACGCGATTGCTCGGGCAATGCTGTCCCCGACGGCACAATCATGACATTCGTCTCTGCCGAACCTGGCAAAGGTCGCTCGACCGTTGATGCTCGCGTGAAGAAGGGAATCGCGAGGGCCGTCCTGCCTCCGGTTCCTGGAGCGACCATCTCCGTCGCCTCCGGTGTCGTCTTGGGAAACGAAGTCCGCTGGGGAGGAGACGAATGAAGCGAGCGTCCGAAATCATGGTTCGTCTGCTAGTTTTCGCAATTACCTTCGCTCTGGTCGTCAGCTTGGCGCTGCCAATGATCGCAAAAGTCCTTGCTGCAGGCGAAACCGTTCAGGTGCGACTCGACGCCTCGCAGATTCAGCCGCGGCCACTCGAACAATTGACGGGTCAGGCCATCGTCAAAACGTATTCGAATGCCTGGAAAAATATGGAAAGGGCACTGGAGGAGAATCGTCCAGACCTGATTGACGAGAGTTTTGTCGGCTATGCCCACGACAAGCTGCTGTCACAAGTGCAGGAGCAGAAAAAGAGAGGGCTCGCCACCCGATGTGTCGATCACGGGCATCAAGTGTCAGCGACGTTCTACTCGCCCGAAGGCTCCGCCGTGCAATTGCTGGATACTGCCCAACTCGAAGTCCAACTACTCGATGGCGGGAAGGTCGTAAGTTCTCAGACAGTCATGCGCAAATACATCGCGGTGGTGACGGTGGTTGAAGACAGTTGGAAAGTTCGAGTGCTGGATGGAGTGCAGCAGTTCTAGGTCCGAAATATTCGGCAGCTTTGTGCAGTCGCTTCCCACACTGGGAGTTGGTATCGCTTCGCCTATTTTGACAGCTTCTAGTTCCAAGCTAACTTCTGCGCGATCACCACGCGTGGTATTCCCTGCAGATCTGCCACTGACCGAACTTCATTCCAGTCGCTGAGCCGCGCCCGAACTGCATGCTCCTGCGTGTAACCGATCTCCATCACCAGCCATCCGCTGGGTTTTAGGACCCGAGCAGCCTGAGGAATCAGCCGACGATAAATATCGAGTCCTTCGTTGCCTCCACCGAACAGTGCCTGGTGGGGTTCGTAGTTACGGACTTCGACTTGAAGCTTATCGGCCTCAGAGTCGCCGACGTATGGCGGATTCGACACGACCATATCGAATGTAGGCCAGTCTTCCCGATAGCTTCCCAGCAGGTCGCTTTGCGAGAAGGCCACTTGGTTCGCAAGATTGAGACGTTTGGCATTGTTGCGCGCAACTTCCAGGGCCTCATTCGAAATGTCTACCGCCTCGATCTTTGCTCGCGGCAACTCCGATGCGAGCGCCAGTGCGATACATCCCGAACCGGTGCCGACATCAATCACGCTTGGAGTTTCTATGTCGCGTAGCAACTCCAACGCAGCCTCGACGACGTGTTCCGTCTCCGGTCGTGGGATCAACACGTCAGGTGTTACAAGCAGATCGAGACCCCAGAATTCCTGATGCCCGGTAATGTACTGAAGCGGTTCCCCACTCCCCCGGCGTTGTAGCAGTTCGCTGTAGCGATTAATTTCGCTGCACGAGAGTTCCAATTCGGGATAGGCGTAGAGGTATGCTTTATCGCGCTTGAGAACGTGCATCAGCAGCGTTTCGGCGTTGAGACGAGCGTCGCCGCGAGCGTTCGCTTGCAGGCGCTCGGTGCCTTGTCTGATTGCGAGATCGAGCCGCAAGGCCCTCCCCCTAAACCGCTACCGTTTCGTGCTTGAGCTTCTCAGCCTGGAAGTGTGCGACAAGGGCATCAATCAAAGGCTGGATCCTGCCGTCCATCACTTCTGGTAGTTGATGGATCGTCAGCCCAATGCGGTGGTCGGTAACGCGGTTCTGCGGAAAGTTATACGTACGGATCTTCTCGCTGCGATCGCCACTGCCCACCTGGGTCTTGCGCTCCTTTGCCAGTTCGGCCTGTTGCCGCTCCAATTCAACTTCATAGAGGCGAGACCGAAGTACGCGCATCGCCTTCTCGCGGTTCTTGATCTGCGACTTCTCGTCCTGACAGCTGACAACCGTGTTGGTTGGAATATGTGTGATGCGCACCGCCGAATAGGTCGTATTCACCGACTGCCCGCCGGGTCCTGAGGAGCAGAACGTGTCGATACGAATGTCCTTGGCTTCAATCTTGATGTCGACGTCTTCAGCCTCCGGCAGCACCGCCACCGTTACCGCCGAAGTATGGACGCGTCCTTGCTGCTCCGTTTCGGGAACGCGCTGCACACGGTGTACACCGCTCTCGTATTTGAGCTTGGAGTACGCGCCGCGGCCTTCGATCATGGCGATTCCTTCTTTTAACCCGCCGACTCCTGATTCGGAACTCGACATTACCTCAACTTTCCAGCGCTGCGACTCTGCATAGCGCGAGTACATGCGGAACATTTCGGCGGCAAACAAAGATGACTCGTCTCCTCCGGTGCCAGCGCGGATCTCCAGAATCACGTTGCGCTCGTCGTTCGGATCCTTCGGCAGGAGCAGGACCTTAAGGTCGGCTTCCGTCTGATCCATGCGAGCCTGCAAGGTAGCCAGCTCTTCTTCAGCCATGGCTTTCAGATCGGCATCGTGCTCCTGGAGGAGCATCGTCTTTGTGTCGGCAATCCCGCGCTTCAGGTCTTTGTACTCGCGATAGCGCTCGACGATGGGCGCAAGTTCGCTGTGCGCCTTCGCCGTCTTCTGGTAGCGAGACGAGTCGCTGACGATATCTGGCGAGGCCAGAGCTTCGTTCAGTTCCTGATATTTGGTTTCGATTTGATCAAGTCGTTCAAACATGATGAGCCTCGGGGCTGCATAGCCTCGGGGGAGGAGTATGCACCGGAAACGTGTTTTGTCGTGAAACTCTGGAAGAGGCTGAGTAGGAAGTGAGCGGCGGGAGCCGCTAGGCAATCACCAGTTCGCCGCCGTTCTGCTTTTCCAATTCGAGGGCGCGATCCAACGCATGAATGGCACACGCAACCTGGTCGTTAGCCGGAGGTTGCGTTGTGATCCGCTGCAGCCATAGTCCAGGTTTTGTCAGCAGCGCAAAGAGTGAATTGCGTTTTCTGGCAGCGTAGCGAATCAGCTCATAAGAGATCCCGGCGATAAACGGGAGAGCCGCGATGCGTAGAGCAAATTTACCCCAGAAACTATCAATCGGGAACAAGCTGTAAACCACGATGCAGATGAGCATCACTGTCATCAGAAAGCTCGTTCCGCAGCGCGGATGCCACGTAACAAAACTCTGCGCGCGCGGTATATCGACAGCCTCTCCAGTCTCAAACGCGAATACTGTCTTATGCTCGGCGCCGTGATACTCGTAAACGCGGTGGAAGTCACGTGCCCGTCCGATTCCCCAAACAAACAGCAGGAACAATCCAATGCGGATGCCGCCGTCTACCAGATTGAACAGTATTCGATTGCCTAATGCAGGGAAGGAATGTTTGAGTCCCGTTGTGGCCAGTAGCGGTAGGAATTTGTATACGACGATAAAGAATCCAAACGAAAGGAGAATGTTGGCAGCCGCCATCCAGCCGCTAATCTCGATCGTCTCTTCCAGCTCCGATTCCTCCGTGCCAGTCATCTCCGCAAGAGCAACGTTGACGGAAAACTTAAGAGCTCTGAAGCCGAGCATCATGGCATAGCCCAGCGTGACGACGCCGCGAATTACTGGCCATCCCATCCACTTCCGCTTGTCTGATGGACGCTCCAAAACGTCGGAGTGAGACACCATCTCTCCCGACTGTTTGCGAACGGCGATTCCCCATGCATGAGGTGTGCGCATCATGACTCCCTCAAGCACCGCCTGACCTCCGACGAGGGTCTCCTCACCGCCCTCGAGAGCGGGAAGCAGCTGCGTTGCTGCCAGTAAGCGGAGATATTGTTTCCAGTAAGTCATGATAGCTACAGAGTGCTGGGTAACCAATCCGGGTTACCTGGATCGGCTCCTCAACACATTATACTTTAGCCATCCAGAACTGCGGGCATTATCGTACTAGCTCTGGACCCCAAAAGTACTGCCCGGATTTCTACCAGGATTTGTCTGTTCTGATGAGTAAGTTACCCGAGAAGATTCAGACCGCAACGCGCGATCTGCGCCAACTTCAACAAGAGATTCAATCACCATTACCTGCGGCCGGCCCGCGTTTGGCTGAGATAGACAACGCCGCCCTGAAAGAGTTCAAAGCCGTCATCGACTACGTCCGACAGCTTCTTTGGACTTACATCCAGGCCGACAGCCTGAAGCACGGACACAACGTAGACGAAGAGGTTCGCAGCCTGCGCCTTCAGCGCATTACAGAGATGCTCCAGACTATCCAGCAAGAGGTGAAGGTGCGCCAGCTCGTGCCCAACTCCGCGACGGTTTCCTTTCTGAATGCAGTGCAGGAGATAGCCGACGCCGCTTTCCAAAGACACAAGGCTGCCGACGAAGAGAAAGCCAGTTAGCGGACCGCCTTTTTTATCGTGGAGTCAAAAGACTAAACGTGCGCTCAAAAGCGTTAGACGTGGGCCAAAAGACTCGTAAATCGTGTCATCCTGAGCCCTGCTTTTGGGCGAAGGACCTTGTTGTGGTGTTGCGGTTGTTGTTGGTGTTGCCGTTGTCTTTCCTTGTTCCGCCCGCACGATTCGACCATCAAGCTGGAACACCAGCCCACTTCTTTTCCCACTCAGAGATCAAATCGCGCCATTGCGGATTCATCGAGGTACAAGCGCGTTCTTCTTAGCCCGAGCCCACCCCTTAATCTGCTTCTCGCGAGCGATTGCCGCGCGAAAGTCAGCAAACTCTTCATAATAAACCAGCCGGAAGGCTCGATATTGCGCAGTGAAGCTCTTCGCATTTTCGGCTCGTCGATGCTCGAGAACACGCGCGGTGAGAGCGTTCGTTATGCCTGTGTACAAGGCCCGACGTGACCTGCTATTGAGCATGTACACAAAGTATTTGTAGTCGTGCATCGCTTACATCCAGGACAAAAGCTAACAACAATAGCAAAAGCAACATCAACACCAAAGGCAACAGCAACCGCAAGGTCCTTCGCCCAGAACACGGGCTCAGGATGACACGGGTAAGGGGAGCGTTGAGAATAAGCGGAGAATAAAACGCGAGCCTTCTCCTTCGTGATCCTTCGCGCCCTTTGTGGTTTCACTCGCTGTTGGCTAACATCGCTCCCATGCTGCGCTTTGCCCAGCTCTGCGAAGCAGTGGCCAAAACCACGAAGAAGCTGGAAAAGCGCAAACTGGTTGCCGAATACTTCCGCGCGCAGCCAGTACAAACAGCTTCCCAGGCGGCGATCTTTCTCTCCGGGGACATCTATCCCGCATTTTCTGAGCGCACTCTCAACGTCGGCGGATCGACGGTCTGGCGAGCTGTGCAGCAACTCACTGGGCGTTCCGAGCAGGAGATGTCGCAAGCCTATCGCCGCCACGGGGACGTTGGAGCGGCTGCATACGAGCTTTGGCCGCCTGAGTTCACTGGCTCGGTACTTACTCTTCCCGATTTGGCGAAGCTGCTTGACGAGATAGCGGTTGCTCGCGGCCCTGCGGCAAAACTGGAACAGGTGAGCGCGCTGTTGAAGCAATGCTATGCACTGGAAGCGAAATATGCGATCAAGATGATGGTCGGCGACCTTCGCATTGGTATGCGCGAGAGTCTGGTAGAGGAGGCGATCGCGGTAGCCTACGACAAGTCTGAGTTAGTGGTACGCCGGGCGAACATGCTGCTCGGAGATATCGGCGAAACGCTTCGCCTCGGGGCCGAGGATCGCCTGGCAGAAGCCCGCATGCGGCTTTTCCATCCGCTGGGATTCATGCTGGCTGCTGAGGTGAAATCGAGCGAAGAAGCAACGTCCTACTTTACCGACGCGCAGATCGAGGATAAGTACGATGGCATTCGTGCCCAGGTGCACTGCGGCGATGGGCGCGTGCGCATCTTCTCACGCACGCAGGACGAAATCAGCGAATCATTTCCCGAACTCATTCTTGCATTACAGGACAGTCCGCAGCCCTTGGTTCTAGATGGCGAAATCCTCGCCTGGGGATCTGAAAGCGCCGAATCAAACCCCGGCAGTGCCCTCCCCTTTTCGGCATTACAGCGAAGGCTTGGACGAAAGAAAGTCAGCGACAAACTGATGCGCGAAGTTCCAGTCGTCTACGTAGCCTTCGATGTCCTCTACACAAATCGCGAACTAACAATCGACCGTCCCCTGCGCGAACGCTCAGAGATGCTCACGAAAGTTGTAGAGCAACTGGTAGAGACGCAGCACGCTGTGTCTCCCTTTGTAAACGGCGCTACACAGTCGAGTCTTTTCGATGCAGACCACAGCACGTCTACGTTCCCCCGCATCATCCGCGCACCAATAAGCGAAGCCCACACCGTTGACGACATCGACCGCATCTTCATGGAAGCCCGTGCCCGAGGCAATGAAGGCCTCATGATCAAGAACCGCGAGACGCGCTACGCTCCTGGCCGCCGAGGGCATGCCTGGCTCAAGATGAAGCGCGAACTCGCAACCTTGGATTGCGTAGTAACCAGCGTAGAGTTCGGAAATGGGAAGCGTGCCGGAGTTCTCAGCGACTACACCTTCGCGGTGCGCGGGAGCAAAGGAGAGTTGCTGAACGTCGGAAAAGCCTATTCCGGGTTAACCGATGCCGAAATTGCCGAGATGACTGAGTGGTTCAAGATGCACACATTGACCGACTTCGGGCACTCGCGATTGGTTGAGCCGAAAATTGTTCTCGAAGTCGCATTCAACAACATCATGCGATCTGATCGCCACGGGAGCGGATTCGCGCTGCGTTTCCCGCGCATCGTGCGTCTACGTCCAGATAAGCCACCAGATGAAGCCGATACGGTGAAGCGAGTGGAAGAAATCTATTTGGGTCAACACCGCGCCGAGTGAAAACATGGAAACTCAGGGACCGCCGCACTTCCCGCGCGGGTTTTCGGTCGGAGTGACTAGGCACTGGAAGGTTCCCGACGCCTTCAACCTGACATCCTTCTTCTCGAGAATTTTTGGGTACGGACAATGAAAACCCGCGCGAGGGCGCGCCTTAAAAACTTGTGCGAGGGCCGGAACACGTTTCAAACAACAAAAAGCCTCCGAAATCTCGGAGGCTCGAAACCAAAGCCGGCGACTACGCCTTCTGCACCTTCCCGGCTTTCAAACAGCTTGCGCAGACGCGCAGGCGCCGGTGCGATCCCTGAACGATAGCGCGAACCGATCGCAAATTCACATTCCAGCGCCGCTTTGTGACGTTGTGGGCGTGACTGATGTTATTTCCAAATTGCGGCCCCTTGCCGCAGACTTCGCATACGCGTGCCATCTTACAAACTCCAGATTCAGCGGACTTTAGCCGGACAGAGGCCAATAGTCTCAAGGGTTTCTTCAGGAAGCCGACTCCGCCGAAGGCGGACAACGCTCTCGAAGGGTTCGGACAAGTAGTCCGAACTTAGATTCTAAAGGAATCGAGCAGAATCGCGCAATTCCACAGAGAAGCTTGCATCTCGGAGCGAGCTCAATGTCTCTGATGACAGTCAAGGTTTCGAACTAGAGTGTCAACCTCAGCCCGCGGTGGGCTCAGGATGACAGTCTTGGAGGTCGTCTCAATCGAAAACCACCGGCAATGAGCTTAGGTAATGATAGTCCCCCACAATTCACGTGTCTGATTCGGTGTGCAATACTGAACCGTCAACCGCCTCCCCGATGAGCACCGCCCTTCCCTACGACCTGGCAGAACTCAACACAGCGCTTCACGACTCGCTCTTTTCAGGCAGAGCTCACTACCTTCCCGAAACGGGATCGACGAACACTCTAGCAATGCAGGCTGCAACCGCAGGGGTAGAAGAAGGAACCGTTATCTTTGCCGATCAGCAGACAGCAGGACGCGGACGCAACGGACACAACTGGCACTCTGAAGCCGGCACTGCGATCTTGGCTTCTATCGTGTTGCGCCCGAAGATTCTGCCGGCACAATCGCTCTGGTTGTCGTTAATGGCCGGAGTAGCCGTGCACGATGCCATTCTTCGCACCTGCGGCATAGCAAGCGATCTGCGCTGGCCCAATGACTTGCTGATCGAGCGCAAGAAAGTGTGCGGAATCCTTACCGAGATCTCCGCGGACTCGGAACAGCTTCGCTTCGCCGTCATCGGAATTGGAATCAATGTAAATCAGTCGTCATTTCCCAGCGAAATTGCAAGTCTCGCAACCTCTCTAGAGGTGGAAACCGGCAAGCAATGGTCTCGCACCGAGCTGCTGATCGCGCTGCTCAAGTCGCTCGAAGCGCAATACCGTGAAGCTCTACCGAAAGGTGGAGAGCAGGCACTGCTTCGCCGCGTGGAATCCATCTCAAGCTATGTGCGCGGAAAGCGGGTTCACGTAGATGAAGCGGGTGGCTACGAGGGAGTGACCGAGGGCCTCGACCCGCGAGGATTTCTGCGCGTACGCACAGCGAACAGCACGCGCACAGTTCTTTCCGGTGGCGTGAGGGAGTCCTAAGACCAATGTGGTTCTGGCCCGCCCTCGGCCGATACAAGGCGTGCGACGACCATGCTGCTTAGCTCCCCTATTGCTAGGGAGTATGGACGCGAGTAGGTAGGCGAACCTAAAAACGCGGTTTCGCATACACTGTTTCGGCCGAGGGCGGCCGGGAACCACGTAAGCAATACGCACGCCACGTAACTTGGTTTCGTACTCACGAGAGTGCATTGGTATCGTAAGCGATTCCTCGCTTCGCTTCGGAATGACAATCCCAACCCGTGTTAGCGTATCTCCATGCTCCTAGTCGTCGACGTCGGCAACACCAACACGGTTTTGGGGCTCTATCGGCCGGGCCATATGCAGGCAGGCACGCCTCCGCGCTTTGATCAGATGGTGGCGAACTGGCGTGTCGGCACAATTCGCACCAGTACTGCCGATGAGTACGGCGTTCTCTTTCGCAATTTGTTTGCGATGCAGAAGATCGACGCTGCCGAAGTGAAGGCCGTGGTTATTTCATCGGTTGTGCCGCCGCTTGATTCCACACTGCGCGACGTGAGCGAACGCTACTTCCAGACCAAGCCGCTGTTTATCGAGCCCGGCGTGAAGACCGGGATGCCTGTACTAGTTGACAATCCGTCGGAAGTCGGAGCCGATCGCATTGTGAACGGTGTCGCGGCCTTCGAGCGCTACGGCGGTCCTTGCATCGTCGTTGATTTCGGCACGGCCACAACCTTCGACGTAATCTCCGAGCGCGGAGAATACCTTGGCGGAGTAATCGCTCCCGGAGTGGGAATCTCGGCTGAGGCGTTATTCTCGCGCACCGCCCGCCTTCCCAAAGTGGATATCCGCAAGCCCGCGCGCGTCATCGGCACCAACACGGTCTCTCATATTCAGTCTGGACTTTTCTACGGCTATATCGGACTGACCGATGGGTTGATCGAACGAATCATCGAGGAGATGGGCGGCGCCAGGCCGAAAATCGTCTCCACCGGCGGACTAGCAACACTTATCGCTTCAGGTTCGCGATATATCGGCATCGTCGACGAAATGCTCACGCTCGATGGCATGCGCATCATCTACGAGCGCAATACCGGCGCAAGGCAAACTAAGAAGGCACAGACTGCAAGGGAGAAGCGGGCGATGTGATTTGCTCTCTGTTGTATTCCGACGCAGAGGAATCCCTACCGAACCCATGCATTCTTGTGAACATAGGGATTCCTCGCTACGCTTCGGAATGACCACGAGGGACCCTTGGTCAAATAACGCCTTGCAGAACTATTTCAATTACTTTACCGAGATCGAAGAACACTTCCAGCGTCGACGTGGCACTCTTCTTCTGCTGTCGACCTTGGATTGGGCGTTGATCGAAACGTGGAAGGAAGCGGGGATTCCGCTGGAAGCAGTGATGCGCGGAATCGATACGGCATTCGACAATTACGACCGAAAGCCAAGCAAGACGCGCAAGGTAAACAGCCTCGCCTTCTGCTCACAGGAGGTGCTGGCCGCTGCCGAGGAGTTAAAGGAAGCTTCGGTGGGAACGAGACGCGAGGAGGAGAGATCTGACACCGGACTCTCGGCAGAAGAGGTTCGCGCTTATCTAACAAAGAATGCTGCGTTGTTTCGGGTTGCGAGGCTCGAGGGAATCGCTGAACAGGTCGCGAGGGAGGTCGCAGACTCTCTACTGTCTATCTCTGACGAGATGAAAGCAAACGCCGTGCGACGCCTGCATCTGGAGAACATCGAGCGCAGACTGACTGTGCTCGAAGAAAAGCTCCAAGCTGCTCTGCTGACGTCAACTCCCGAAAAGGAACTGTTCATAATCCGGACCGACGCCGACCGGCAGATCGCACCGTACCGTGGAAAGATGAACGCACCGCAGATCGATCAGCTGCACAAGCAGTTCCTGCACAAGCGCTTGCTCGAGCGTTACTCGCTTCCACGCCTCAGCCTGTTCTATATGTGAGACGCGTGGAACTCACCATAGAAAAACTGATCTACGGCGGCGACGGTCTGGCAAGGCTCCGCAGCAACGGTGAGGCGCGCGCGAAGACGGTCTTCGTTCCCTATGTTCTGCCCGGCGAGAAAGTCGAAGCGGAGATTACGGAAGAACGCCCCGGATTCGCGCGGGCAGAGCTCACAAAGGTGCTGCAACCGTCTCCCAAGCGCACCGCTGCGCCGTGCCCCTACTTTGGCGAGTGCGGAGGATGCCATTACCAGCACATTAGCTACGAGGAGCAGCTTCGCCTAAAAACTGATATCTTGCGGGAAACGCTGCGCCGCACCGGCAAGCTGGATCTCGAACTCGAAATTCAGACGCACGCTTCACCTGCTTTCGCGTACCGAAATCGCACCAGATTTCATCTGCAGACGAACCTCGACTTTGCGATCGGGTATTTCAAGCATGGCTCGCATGAGCTGCTGCCGGTTCGCGAGTGCCCAATCAGCTCGCGGCTGATCAACCGCGCGCTGGCACAGATCTGGAAATTAGAGGAACTGGCTCATGTCCCAGAGCAGATCGGCGAGGTTGAGATGTTCGCCGATGCCGGCGATGAACGGATTATGGCGGAGCTCTACTTGCGACCCGGTCGGGTTAATAACGACGAGTTGAGCAAATTCGCCAGTGCTCTTGCCGCAGCAGTTCCGGAGATGCACGGCGCGGCCAGCTTCCCGCATGTCGGCTCGCGATCGCGCAGTTCCGAACCTGTAAACCCCCTACAGCTTCACGGAGCAGCATCGATGAGCTACGAAGCTGCAGGAGAGACCTATCGCGTGAGCGCGGGAACGTTCTTTCAGACAAACCGCTTTCTTATTCCGAGCATGATCGAATTGGCGGTACGCGAATGCCGAGGAAGCTTAGCCCTGGACCTTTATTCGGGAGTCGGACTCTTTGCCGTGCCCCTAGCGCGCCGCTTCGAGCGTGTGATTGCAGTTGAGTCTTCGCCAGTATCAGTGGCTGACCTGAGCGCGAATGTTCCTGAGAACGTTAAGGTTTCATCGCAAACAGTAGAAACGTACCTGAACAGCGTTCCGGCTGCGCTAAAGCCAGACCTGATCGTTGTGGATCCTCCAAGGGCCGGGTTAGGTGAGAATGTGAGCGCTCAGATCGCCCGGCTAGCTAAGTCAGAAATTGTGTACATCTCCTGCGATCCTGCAACATTGGCACGCGATTTAAGAGAGCTCGCGTCGTGCGGATGGAAGATCGCAGAAATGCATTTGATCGACCTATTTCCTCAGACGTTTCATATTGAAACCTGCACAGTGCTGCGGCGAGGCTAATGGGAAATCGAAAAGCACACGAGGGCAGCTTCTAAGGAGGCCCTAGAGGGATCGCCTCCAGCATCTGTTACCCGTCACGCTTTGCCAGCGAGCAGGGCGAACTTATCGAGGTCGATGTTTCCGCCGGATACGATCGCTACTATTTTCCCCCTGCCAGCGCGGCCTGATAGAGCGGCTGCCACCGCACATGCAGCAGCTCCCTCGACAATAATTCGGTTCCGCTCCGCGACAAGTTTCATAGCCTGAGCAGCCTCGTTGAGCGTTACAACCAGCGAACCGTCCAGGAGCCTGTGAGCATGTTCGAACATGTTCGCAAATACCGTTTTGCTGCCGATACCATCGACGAACGATGGTTTGTATTCGACATTGCGCGGCTCGCCTGCGGCGAGAGCGGCGGCCAGCGGGGCGGCGGTTTCGATCTCGGCAGCGTAGATCCGCACGCGGGGAAGGCGGGCCCGCAGCACAGCAGCAATGCCGCACGACAAACCTCCACCGCCCCATGGGATTAGCACAGCGTCGAGGTCCGGCAGGTCTTCAAGTAGTTCCAAGGCAATCGTAGAATTGCCCGCCATGACATGCAGGTCATCGAATGCGTGGACAAAGGTCGCATCGATGCCATCGTACGACCGTGTCTCGAAGGTATGCCACCATTCCGCGAATGGAACTTTGATGACGCGTCCACCCATCCGTTCCACCGCGAGAATCTTCGTCGCCGGAGCCGTCTCCGGAGCAACGATCGTTGCTGGAATGCCCAAGCGTCGCGCGCAAAACGCCACACCTTGCGCCATGTTGCCGGCCGAAGCAGTCAGGACTCCGCGATCCAGTTGGTTGCGTGGAGTGAGCGCCATTACGTTAGCTGCTCCCCGAATCTTGAACGAGCCAATCGGCTGCAGGTTCTCAAGCTTCAAATACAAATCTGCGGGAGTGTCGATGTTGCATCGAACGAGCGGAGTACGAAAAGCGACCGACGCGATGTTACGACGCGCTTCTTCAGCTTGAGCGATCGAGATTGGCATCGTGGAATGGTAAACCTTCGTTGGCTTAGCGAGCTGCAACCCTACCTCGGGGGTTGTTGCAGTCCAAATGCGATTGGGCGTAAACGATGCGCAAATTTTGCCCGGGGAGCTAGCCAGGTGGGCGCCGATCACATACCCGGGCTATGGGACTGAATCGGGCCTTACATCATCCTTCGCGGCATGGAGAGATCGCCGTCTACTTCTGGGATGATCCATGTTGGTTGACTGAAGGTCTCCAATTCGGGACGCGGAAACTCAAGCACGCGCCCCGGCTCGCTCGGCCAGAGGCGTTTTGACTTAGGCACAAAACCCTCGGGAATGTGGAACGGAATCACTTGCGCCATAACTTTCCTCTTTACTGCTGTCGAAGCTTGCTGGCCAATGTTGATTCGCATTCCAGTCCAATCGCTTGCAGCTGTCGAAACTACCTTATAGATGCAAGCCTATTCGGAATGATTCAAGCAGCTCGATTCAAAGTTCCGATACTAACGATAAGCTGGGACGAATAGTGAGCCTCTAAGCTCACGCTAAGCCAGCAGCTTCTAACAGAAGAACGACTCACCGACAATCAGCGGATTTCGTTGTGTTTCCCCACACGAGTTGCTTGCCGTTCTCGTCCCCGCCGTGTACAACTCCGTAAGTCAATTTAGGAGAAGGCAGCATGCGCAAGCTCATGGTCGCTGTGGCTGTGCTGTTTGTTCCCGTCTGTTCTCTTGCCCAGCAGGACTTCAGCAAAGTCGAAATTAAGGTCCAGAAAGTCGCCGGCAACGTTTACATGCTGCAGGGAGCCGGAGGAAACATTGGGGTTTCGGTTGGCGACGACGGCATCGTGATCGTCGACGATCAGTACGCGCCCCTTGCGCCAAAAATCCAGGCTGCTCTTAAGGGCATCGCCGACAAGCCCCTGCGATTCGTCTTGAACACGCATTGGCACGGCGATCACACCGGCGGTAATCCATTTTTTTCCCAGCAGGCGCCGATCATCGCACAGGAAAACGTGCGCAAGCGTCTGGCTGCCGGACGCAAAGGACCTGGCTCCGAGATTCCGCCGCAGCCCACGAAAGTCTTGCCGGTCATCACATTTGAAGACAAAGTCTCGGTGCACTTGAATGGAGAAGACATCCAGGCCATCCACTTCCCAAAAGGGCACACCGACGGCGACAGCGTGATCTTCTTCCCGCAATCAAATGTCCTGCACATGGGCGACGACTTCATTACTGCTGGCTTTCCTTTCGTCGATTTCAATAGCGGTGGCAGCGTGCACGGCTTGATCGATGCCCTCCACAAAGTTGTGACGCTGGTGCCGCAGGACGTAAAGGTAATCCCTGGCCATGGCCAACTCTCGACGCTCGATGACGTGCGCGCTTTCACGAAGATGATCGAGGAAACCTTCAGCCTGGTCAGCGCGCAGGTAAACCAGGGCAAGTCTGCCGACGAGATCAAGAAAGCGAATGTGCTGGCGGCTTACAGCAAATACTCGAACGATTTCATCACTACCGATCGGTGGATCGACACGATCTACACGGAGCTGAAGGGACACTGAGACACCGCGGGCCCTCTGAGCTGACTTTGCAGCGAGGGATCCAACCGGACTCAAGCATTCTCGTAAAATGGGGATTCCTCGCTTCGCTCGGGGTATTACAAGAAGCAGCACTCACCTGCTTCTTCGTTTTAAACTGAAGTCTTGGACCTCAGTACCCTCAATCCCCAGCAACGAGAAGCCGTTGAGACTGTGAACGGGCCTGTGCTGATCCTTGCGGGCGCGGGATCAGGCAAGACTCGCGTCATCACCCATCGCATCGCCCACCTGATCGAGAATCACGGTGTCGCTCCTGACTCGATCCTGGCGGTCACCTTCACGAACAAGGCCGCTGCTGAGATGGGCGAGCGCGTCAGCCGGCTTGTCGGGCACTCCTCCGCCGTCCAGCCCAGAATCTCGACCCTTCATTCCTTCTGCGTTCGCTTGCTGCGGCGCGATATCGAAGCCTTGCGCATCGGCAATCAGGGACTAACCAAATCCTTCGCCATCTACGACGAAGCGGACCAACAGTCGCTGGTGAAGGCAGCAATCCGGCGCCTCGGCATCGACGACAAGCAGCTCACGCCGCGCAATGTGCTCGGCCGTATCTCGTGGGCGAAAAATCACATGCTCGATCCGCAGGAGGTCTATCTCAACTCGGCTGATCCGAACAGCGAACGTGTCGCGCATGTTTACGAGATTTATCGCCAGGAGCTGCGCAAGGCCAACGCGATAGATTTCGATGATCTGCTCCTCGAGGCCGTGCGCCTGTTGAAGAGTTCCGGCGAAGTGCGGCGGCGATGCAACCAGCGGTACGAATACATCCTGATCGACGAGTATCAGGACACGAACCGGCCGCAATATGAGCTGATGAAGCTGCTGGGCGGCGAGCATCACAACGTCTGCGTGGTCGGCGATGAGGACCAGTCGATCTATTCCTGGCGCGGCGCCGATATTCGCAACATCCTGGAGTTCGAGCGCGACTTTCCCGAAGTGAAAATCATCCGTCTGGAGCAGAACTACCGTTCGACGCAGAACATTCTCGAAGGTGCGTCGGCGGTAGTGAGCAATAACAAGCAGCGCAAGGGAAAGACCCTGTGGACGGACCGCCGCGGTGGCACTCCGATCTATTACTACGAAGCGCCCGACGGCGAGAACGAGGCGCTCTTCGCTGCCGATTACATCTCGCGCTTCTTGCAGGAGCCGAGCGAAACTGATGAGCCCCGTCGAGCGGCAATTCTCTATCGCACCAACTCGCAGTCGCGGTTATTCGAAGAGGCATTGCGCCGCTATGGGCTGAAATACAACGTCGTCGGTGGATTCTCCTTCTACGAGCGTGCCGAGATCAAAGACATGATTTCCTACGTGAAGCTATTGCAGAATCCAGACGATTCGATCGCGTTGCTGCGTGTAGTGAACACGCCCCCGCGTGGCATTGGGAAGACAACGCTGGAGACTCTGGAACGGCTGTCGCTCGAAACCGGAGTGAGCATGTGGAGCGCAATGGAGCAGACAATCCAGGAGAAGCTGCTTCCAGGACGTGCTGTGCAAGCCCTTGTTGACTTCAAGCAGATCATCGAAGACGCCAGGGCGATGCTGGGCGGGAGTTTCGTAGAGCGGCTTGTGGCGGGCGCCGCAGTGCCAAACGCTCGCCAGTCGGAAGTCGGCACTCAGCAGTCGGCACTCAGCGTTCAGCCAATCAGCAGTGTGCCACAGCCTCCCACGGCTGTGAGCGAGGATGTGGGAGGTGACGAGGCTGTCGAGGAAGATTCCGAAGCCAGCTTCGATTTTGGAGCGAACGAGCAGCATGAGCTATTTGCCTCGTGGGACGCACAAGAACCGGTAGAGGACGCAAGCGACATCTTAGAGATGCAGTCCGCCTCAGGTGGGTCTCTACCACGAGGCCCGGGTGACCCACTACCGGAGGCTGACCAGACTCCCATCGAGGGCTTCCGTACGCCAGGTGGCGCGGCAACACTACCTGAGGTCATCAGGTTCCTGATCGATCGCACTGGTTATGTGAAGGCTTTGGAAGAGGAAGCAAGTCCCGAGTCGTTTTCCCGAATTGAGAATCTTCAGGAGCTCGTCAACGCTGCGCGAGACTCCGCCGATCGCGCTGAGACGCTGGGAGAGTTTCTCGATCACGCCGCGCTCGTCAGTGACACAGATCAATATGAAGAAGGTTCTCGCGTCACGCTGATGACACTGCACTCGGCAAAGGGACTCGAGTTTCCGCTCGTGTTCCTCGTGGGTATGGAGGAAGGACTCTTTCCTCATTCACGTACGTTCCTTAATCCTGACGAGATGGAGGAAGAGCGTCGCCTGTGTTATGTCGGGATGACGCGGGCGATGAACACGCTCGTAGTGAGTCGCGCACGCTATCGCCGGCGATATGGCAGCGACTTGCCAGAGGCGAGCGTGCCTTCACGCTTTCTGGAAGAGATTCCGCCTCAGTTGATGGAGGAGATCGGCGGCTCGCGCCGCAGCAGTACGCGGGAAGCAGCATTCGGCGAGTTGGACGAAGGTCGCCACTACAGCTACGAGGACGAGGACCAGAGTGCGTCAGTTCGAGGGCGGTTCGCACGCTCGTTGGCTCCGGAAAAGTTATATTCCACTCGACGCAACGGAAGCACGAGTTCGTCCTATCAATCGATCGACAACATCGCGGAGTTCTTCGCTTCGCGTGGTAAGAAATTCTCGCGTCCTAAGATTGAAGTGGCTGAACCGACTGGCAAGCGCGGATTTCGCCCGGGCCAGCGTGTCCGCCATCCGAAATATGGAGAAGGCACGGTCTACAAGCGCGAGGGCGAGGGAGACGACGCAAAGATTACGGTACAATTCCCGCAGTTCGGACTGAAGAAGCTCGTCGAAAAGTTCGCGCAACTCGAGAGAGTGTGAGCAAGCAAGCGCTTAGAAACCTTCTGCGGTGGGGTGGGTTGGCGGTCGCCGCTATCGGCTTCGGTATCGGTCGCGCAGCTCAGAGCTCCAGCACATTCCAGGTTGGCCGCATGATGATGTGGGTCGGACTGGGAATGATCGTGTGTGGCATGATCGTGCGGATGTTCATAAGAGAGCCGTAGGTTTTGACTGACGTGGTTTTGTCTAGGTGGGTTCCGGCTGCCCTCGGCCGGACACTGCGTCGAACGGGACCGATGTTCGTGCGATTTGGTGATTTTCAAATCACTAATTTCGAAATCACAAAGTCAGGGAATCCTGTCCCTAAACCGGCAGAGGGCGGCCGGAACCACGTAGGCAAAACCAAGTAGGCAGTGCGCAGCCATTACAATCGTGGTGGCAATTTCTACAACATCCCATTCAGATTGGAACTCAATGGCAAATACAAAGTCACTTAGCAGGGAAGATCGTAAAAAGGCAAAGCGTGCTGCACGCAAGAAAGCCACTCCCAAGGCCAAGCGCACGGTTCCTCGTGGTTCCGCAAAGCGCAAAATGAAGAAAATGGCCCGCGGTACAGCAAAGAGGTAAAAAACAAGCAGCAATCAGCAAGAACAGCGATTAGCAATTTAGCGAAAGGCGGCGGATGCCGATGTAGCTAGTTGCTAATTGCTGGGTTTTTCGCTGTCTTTCATATGAAGGACGAAGTCTTTCCGTTCGTCATTCTCGACGTGCACGGTTAGTTCTGGCTTGGGATTGCCTTTGACGTCCGCGGTGATGATGTAATCGGCCTTCCCGGCTGGGACGCGCTGGGCGAATTCGCCCTGGTGGTTCGAAATCAGTTCCCACTTCGCCTTTTTCTGATCGGCGCGGCGGATCTTGATTTTCACACCATAAGCGGGACGATTGTTGGGACCATATAGAGTGCCGAAGAGCAGCGCGTAAGGATCGCGCTCGTGTTGCTTGGAGTCGGATGCCATAAGAAAGCACGGCGCAGCGACCATAAAGGCAATAGCCAAGAATGCTGCCGCGCGGCGACGATTAGTAGTCACTCTCTTCTTCTTCCTCTTCCTCGTCCCCTTCTTCTTCGTCCTCCTCGTCCTCGTTAACTTTCTTGAGTTCGAGCGGATTGGCGGTAATTACCTCGAAGTCGCTGCCACATTCGGCGCAGGAAACTACGTCGCCTTCTTCCACGTCATCTTCTTCAATGTCCAGATCGGTATCACATTCGGGACACAGGACCATTTGTATTGCCTCCGTTCGTCGCGGGCTTCTACATTACAAGATTTAATGAGTGCCGAGTGGTGGTAGCCACTCCCGTAGTTTTAGAATCTAACAGTTTTCGCCGTCAAGTCTGCGCCACCCACGAAAAGGAACCTTAACAAGTGCCCAATTCCATGCTGCGAACCGGAGTGTTTGCGTTACCGCTGTTCTGCTCATGTTTAAGCCTCTCACAGGAGAATCCCCAACTCTCATCGCCCCCTCCGGTCTCAGTAAGTGAAATCAGCTTGGATGCAGGCAAACCCGATCCACAAATAGTGGAGGCGCTCAAGCAGATCTCGGCGAAGCGCATCCAAGCCACCATCGAGAAGCTGGTGACGTTCAAAAACCGCAACACACTCTCCTCGAACGATCAGGAGATGATCTCTCAAGGTCTCGGCATAACTGCGGCAGCAAAATGGATTCAGGAGGAGTTTGAGCGTTACGCGCAGGCTTGTGGCGGATGTTTGCAGGTGAAGACCGATTCCTTCACCCAACCCGTCGCAACCCGCGTGCCGACTCCAACGCCGCTGACGAACGTATATGCGATCCTGCAAGGGTCCGATTCAGCGAATGCGAGGCGCATTTATCTTGTCACCGGGCACTACGATTCCCGCAACTCAGACACGCTCAACACGAAAGACGCAGCCCCGGGGGCCAACGACGATGCCAGCGGGACCGCGGTTAGTCTGGAGTGCGCGCGCGTCCTGAGCAAGTACAAGTTTCCCGCCACACTGATTTTTTTAAGTGTTGCCGGTGAGGAGCAGGGACTCGATGGCGCGAAGCATTTCGCGCAAATGGCACGCCAGGAGGGCTGGGATATTCAGGCCGTCCTGAATAACGACATCGTGGGAGGCAACACCACGCCAGGCGACACACAACAGCGCAAGGATACCGTTCGAGTGTTCTCCGAAGGAATTCCGGCTTCGGCGAAGCCCGAGGATGTGACACGAATCCGAAATGTTGGTGGCGAAAATGATTCGCCGTCCCGTGAAGTCGCGCGCTACATTCGTAACACCGCGAAGGAATATCTTCCGAAATTTCCACCCACGCTCATCTTCCGCCGTGACCGCTTCCTGCGCGGAGGAGACCACACCGCATTCAACGAGGAAGGGTTCGCCGGAGTGCGCTTCACTGAGTATCGCGAGGACTTTAATCATCAGCACCAAAATGTGCGAACGGAGAACGGCATCGAGTACGGAGACACGCTGAGATTTGTCGACTTCGGATACGTGGCTAATGTCGCGCGAGTAAATGCGGCCACGCTGGCGTCGCTGGCATCGGCTCCAGCTCCGCCCGCAAGCGTCCGCATCGATACGCGCGGGCTCACGAACAACACGACGCTTACCTGGGAAGCGTCTCCTGGAGGCCTCACAACCGTATATCAGATTCTGTGGCGCGATGCCGACCAGCCGGATTGGCAGCATGCAATGAATGCTCCCGCGGGAGGAACGTCGATCACGCTGCCGATCTCGAAGGACAATGTGATCTTCGGTCTGCGCGCGGTCGATGCGAAAGGACACGCCAGTTTGCCAGTTGTGCCGCGTCCTAGCGGTAGAATCGACGTACCCGGAAGAACAGCCGCTTCGTCCGGGATGTGAACGTATGTCTCCTCGTTATTCATCTTTCGAAATGGGACTGCCGCCGTTCCGCGGTGCAGTTCGGCAGATCATTCTGTTTAGCACCGCAGTCTACATCGGACTGGTATTGATGCTTGCCTTTGCGCCAGAGCTCGGACAAACGGCGTTTGCGGTGGGCACACTCCAGCCCGAGAAGGTCCTGCATGGTTGGCTGTGGCAATTAGTCACATACCCATTCATGTATGCCGATCCCATTCAATTTCTCTTATCGCTCGTGGGCATTTATTTCATTGGCAGCGCGGTGGAAGAGCAGGTTGGGTCGCAACGTTTCTACGGACTCTTCTTCGGCAGCCTGATCGTGGCAGGCGCCGTTGGCGTTGTCCTGTCGCGAACGGGAGTGATTGCGCAGGGATCGGCTGCGGGATCAGGCGCTGCCGCGGACGCAATCCTGATGGTGTTCTATCTGCTGAATCGGGGAGCACCGATCATGCTCTTCCCGATTCCGATGCAGATCCCGGTCAGGTGGGTAGTCGTTGGCATTGCGGCGATCGAGACGGCTTACCTGCTGCTCACCCACTTCGCGCTGCAATTCTGTGTGATCTTGCTGGGATTGGGAGCTGGGTACCTTTGGTACCTGCTTTTTTTGCGACGCGGCGTTTCGATCAATCTTTCAGAGCGTGTCTATGGCCTGCGTAACGCATACTACCGTTGGAAACGACGCCGCGCGGCAAAGAAATTCCAGGTGTACATGCGCAAGCATGACCGCAATGTCTACTTTGATGAGTACGGCAACTACAAGCCGCCGGACGATAAGCGCGACGACGAGCGAGGCGGGTGGGTGAATTAGACCAGCAAAAATTGGCGACAGGCGATAGGCAAAGCCGAAAACTCTATCTGCCTGAATACACGTACCGGTACTCACTCACTCCATTCCCGGATTGGTACCGCGTATTGTACTCGAGCAGATACTGGAGTGACCGCGCATCCAGTGGATACTCCGATCGTGGCGGATCGGGATAGATCCCCATTTTGTGGAAGGGCAGCGGATCTACCGTAAAAGCATCCGCTGCGTAGAAATCCATATCCTTGACGAAGCCATTCGCATAAAAGAGGTAATCTCGCTTCCATCCATCAGGTAGCTTCGGGAGGTTCGACGCATCGAAATCCAGCACCACTTCCTCGCCAGAGCCAAAAACGACAAACTTATCGTCAGCGTCCTTCAGCAGCGGCAGCACGTCACCGTAGCGGGTGTACGAACCGATATGGCGGGCGTATGGACCTGTGAGGCTCACATTCTCATACGTGTAATGTAGGTCTCCTGGGAAGCGACTCTCGTCAGCTCGCGGATAACCATGGAAATGCAGCCGCGCGGCCGCGAGTGGAATTTCCGTTGTTCGCACATTCCGTTCTTGAGCGCTGTTGTCGATCCGCGCCTGATCCCAATAGATCTGGAGATTGGTGACGATCCGAATCTTGCGCGTGCCGGGCTTCAATTTGCCGGTGAGATCCACGGTGATGGTTCTCGGTAAACCGGCGGGGAAACCCATGTCGTCGATTACGCGCTTCCAAATTCCGGCTTCGTCTTGCGCTTCGACGTATGGAGCGTTCACTGCGATATTCGCCTGATAGGCCGCGTACATCGAGTTCGCTGTGAAGTACTCGGTGAAGCCGTCGAGCAGCAAGTGCAGCGGCTGCAACGGATCCCACTTGCCCAAATCGAGCACAAGGGAATGTGGCTCTGCGAATCCCGCGAAGTGCAGAAGCTTGAATCCTGTTACGTATCGGTGATCGTGCGCGAGCAGTGCCGGCAGCACATCACTGCCTGCATCGTCCCAAGCGCCCACCGGCGGATGCGGATGCTGCGCGGTAATGATCTTGAACTCAGGAAAGGGGGGCGTGGCGACGAAGCGTTCGTTCGGATAAATGTCGGTGCTGGCCGGATGATCGGCAGCAACAAGCCGCGCCTGATCGAGATAGTTCACCTCTTCCATCGGCTCGGCAAAGGTAAAGCTTAGGCGGCCGTTCCGCGGCTGCACGCGCGAACCATCGACCTTGATGTATTCATCCGAATCGGGAAGGTCGCGCTCGTTCGGACCAACCCAGTGCCCGATCACGGCCGCGCCGATCACGTCACTGATGAATTCATATTGTGTGCCATTCCACGCAAACAGCACTGGACATGAACTTCCGCGGCGATCGATCTCCAGCACTTCGTGCGGCGCGTTGGCGGCAAGCTCGATCTCGTCTTGATAGACACCGGTGGGCCAGAGCAGGCGCACGACATCTGCCTGTGTTTCCTGACCGAGTCCGGCAATAACCTCGGCTGGGCCTTGGGACAGATATCCGTTGCTGCCGGCGATCTCCCACTTCTGCTGCGACTCGCCCGCGAAGACAGTGACCTTGGTGCCAAAGGCGCTCTTGTTGTCGTTCAGTCCCTTGAGGGAAAGACGCAGAGAATGATTCTTGTTGCCACCGTCGTTTCGGAGGACAACAAGTGCGCCGTTGGATTCAGTAATGAGCAAGTCGGAATCCCCATCGCCGTCAATATCTGCGGCAACGAGCGCGCGTGGTTCTGTCAGTTTGACCTTGTCCAGTCCAACGGACGCGGTGACATCCTCAAATCCCCTCGGTCCCAGGTTGCGCAATAGGTGAACCCCGAATCCGTGATCGGTCTCGCCGACGACCGCCAAGTCAATCCATCCATCATTGTCGTAATCGAGAGCCGCGAGTCCCCAAGCCCGTTTGAAATTCAAATTGGGAATCTGGACAGGCTCGAAGGATTCGCCATTCACGTTGCGCCAGAGTGTGAGCCCGGGAGCTGAGGGGTGCGTAAAAGCGAAATCCATCCATCCGTCTTTATTGAAGTCGAACGTCACTACGCCGACGCTCGATGAGGGCATCGCTGGAGTCCAAGGCCGCTGTACGCTGAAAGCTCCCTCTCGTGGGTTCAAATGAACACTCGGCGAGGCCCTGGCTGAAGTCAGCACCAGATCGATGGCGCGATCATTGTTTACGTCGCTCGCCAGCATTACTCCGGCCCCGTCTCCTTGCAGCTGCGTTTGCGCGGTCACGTCTGTGAAAGTGTTGTCCCCATTGTTGCGCAGTAGGAGGTTCCCGCCATCGGAGCGAGTTACGTATAGATCTAGATCGCCATCGTGGTCGTAATCGAGAAACGTTGCGCTTAATGGATGTCCGCCGACCTCGACGTGAGTTGCCTTGGTTTGATCGCTAAACTTCCCGCCACCTTCGTTGTGAAAGAGGAAGACACGATCATTGGTGACGAGAACGACATCAGGTTTGCCGTCGTTGTCGTAGTCGCCCACCGCGCAACTTATCGCGTTCTTAACGCTCTGCAATCCTGAAGCCTTGGTTGCGTCTTCGAACACTTTGCCTCGATGAAGATAGAGGGCAAGATATCCGCCAAGGTCCGGAAAGAGCACATCAGGTCTCCCATCGTCGTCGAAATCAAATACGCAGACTCCGGGCCCTAGCCAGTTCGGGCGAGGCGGTCCGATTCGCGTAAAAATGGTTTGTAGTCCCAATTCAGGACCCACTTCTGTGAACTTCACGGGAATCGCAGGTGGCACGACTGGCTCGCCGGAAATGACTCGCGCCAGCGATAAAGGTCCTTGCTCGCCATAGATCTGGCTAATGGGTGAGCCGAGCTTCTCGCGCGTGAGCTTCTGGAATCGTTCAAAGTGCAGCTTGGCTTCATCCACTTTCCCCTGCCGGCGCAAAGAGCCTGCAAGTCCGAACTCGGCGGAGACATTTACCGGATCGATCTCCACGGCGCGCCGAAATTCTTTCTCCGCCTCAGGATACTTCTGCTGCTGAGACCAAACGTCTCCCAGGAAGTAGTGCGCGTATGTGTCATGGGGCGCAAGTTCCGCCGCCTTGCTGAAGTCAGCAATGGCTTGATCGGCCTGTCCGTTATTCCGATGCAGCAGTCCGAGGTTGTACCAGACGGCCGGATTCTTCGGATCGAGTCGCTGAGCACGTTGTAGCGCCTCTTCTGCTTGCGGAGCCCGTGCAAGGTTTAGCAATGCGATCCCGAGATTAAGTTGGGCGGTAGCGTTGTCCTTGTTGGCGGCGACGGCCTGTTCGAACTGTTTTAATGCCTGCTCGAGTTTCTGCTGGTTCAGGTAGGCAGCGCCGAGGTTGTTGGCGCGCATGAGCTGCTGCTTTGCCGATGGCTTTTGTGGCGTCTCAGCCAACCATCCGATGGAGAGAAGGACAGCACCTGGTACAAGCGTAAGAAGGAATCGACGCAAACAAGGAACCCCGAGAGGGAGTTAGTGATGCGAAAGAGTATAGAAGAGGGCGCTGCCCTATTGTCATTCTGAGCCGCTGATTTGCACGAGGAATCCCTATCGCACCACGCATTCTCGTGAGAACAGAGATTCCTCACTTCGTTGCGGAATGACAATACTGCAGCTTCCGACGAACCCTGCAACCCTACATTTCTCTCAAAGCGTCCCGCAACTTTTGGCGCAAGATTTTTCCAGACGGATTTCTGGGGATGAGCGGCACGAAGCGGACTTCCTGCGGCTGCTTGTATCGTGTGAGCCGTTCGCCGACGAAGCCGCAGAGCTCATCGGCGATCTTGTTATCTCCGCGATTGCCGTCGCGCAGAACCACAAAAGCGCACGGAACTTCGCCGGCCACAAGATCCTGGCGCCCAACAATGCCGCAATCGCGGACCAGCGGATGTTCCAGCAGCACAGACTCGACTTCTGCGGGAGCAATGGCAAAGCCCTTGTACTTGATCATTTCCTTCACGCGATCGACGATGCGATAGAAGCCATCGGTATCGACGGTGGCCATGTCGCCGGACCAGTACCAGCCGTCGCGAAGCACAGCTTGAGTGGCGTCCGGAGCGTTCCAGTAGCCCATCATGAACTGGGGACCGCGCATCACAAGTTCTCCGTGAAAGGATTCGTGGCTCATGTGAAGGCGGCATTCTGTCTGGGCAACGCAGTGCCCGATCGAGTCTGGACGATACAGATCCGGTTCGATGTAGCCGATATGCGTTACCGGAGACGCTTCAGTCATGCCGTATCCCTGCCGCAGACGAATTCCAGTGAGCCGCGTGAACTTCCATGAAAGATCATGCGCAAGCGGAGCAGCTCCTGACTTCGCATACCGAACGCGATGCTCCTGAGGAAAGGTTCCATGCTCGGCAGAGTGGCAGAGCGCATCGATGATCGGAGGAACCAGGGGCAGAAATGTGGCGTGCTCGTCGCGCAGAAGTTTCAGGAACTTTGCTTCCTCAAAGCGCGGCATCAGTACCACCGTGCCCCCAACCGCAAGCAGCGAGTTGAGCACAACATTGAGGCCGTAAATGTGATACAGCGGCAAGCAGTTCAGTGCGGTGTCGTCTTGAGTGTAAGTAGCTTCCTCGCCGGGCACCAGCAACTGGAAGACGTTTGTCACTAAGTTCGAGTGGGAGAGCATGACGCCTTTGGGAAGACCCGTAGTGCCACTTGAGAACGGAAGCGCCGCGATCGTCGTTTGTGGATCGCTGGCAGGCTTTACCACTCTGCTTGTGGAAGGCCGCAGCAACGATCCAAAATCGTCGGCTCCAGCTATGCCACCGCGAACGGTGAATAACTGCCTTAGGTTCCCAATGCCCCGCACATTGATTTCCTTAATGTGAGCCGCGTCTGTGATAAGCGCGACAGCTCCTGAGGTTTCCAGTTGATGTGTCACCTCGCGTTCCCGAAAGCTCGGATTCAGCAGCGTGGGAATACAGCCTGCCAATGTCGCGGCATGATAGGAAATACAAAACTCCCACGAGTTGTACAGGAAGATGCCTATAACCTCTCCGGGTTTAAAACGCGCGGTTAGCTGGGCAGCCAGGCGTTCTACCAACTGTCCGTATTCCGCGTAGCTGAGCAACCGTGGAGGGGTGGTGGAGTGATCCACAATCGCAGTCTTCTCCCCGAAGCGCTGGCACGCTTCCAGGATCAGATCGTGAACGAACAGGCCCCAAGGTTCGCGATAGAGCCGCGTTCGCCCGGTAGGCTTAGGTTCGAAGGCCATCGCCCGGCATTCTAGCCCCGAACGTGCCGTGGTTTCGAGGACAAAGAAACGATGCAGGCGAGAGGTTAGCCGCCACGATGAGCCGTGTTTTTAGGCTCTCGCTCCGTGCGCAGGCATTTGGCGGTAGAAAAAGTCGACCACGTGCTGCAGCAGCGTCTGCCCGTTGATCTCTAAGTTTAGGGGCAAACCGTGGCCCATGCCATCGATCAGGAAGGTCTCGTGAGGGAGGCCTATCTGGCGAGCACGTGCGTCGATCTGCTCGGCCGCGCTTACCGTGATCGTTTCATCTTCTTTGCCATGGATGATAAGCAGCGGCGGCCCGCCCTTCTTTAGCCAGCCCACCCGGGCACCCATGGTCCCCCAAAGGTCGGCTACCGCTCGAAAGCGCGGTTCTTTGATCTCGGGGTTGTAAGCAAGGAGCATTGAGGTCACAGCTCCAGCTGATGAGCCACCGATAAAGAGCTTAGAGGGGTCGATGTTGTACCTAGCGGCATTCGCCAAAATCCACTGAGTTGCTCGGTGTGCGTCTTCAACCGCGGCAAACACCGTACGCGCATAGGAATCCTTCTCAGACCCAGGTGGATCGTCTGGGACAAGCCGATAATTGATTGAAAAACAAGCATATCCTCGCGCCGCGAACTCCCGGCAGAGGTTCGCCATCTCGCTCTTGTCGCCTAACAGGAATCCACCGCCGTGAACCGCAATCATAGCCGGACGCTTCCAGGAAGCATCGCTACTATCAGGCTGGTAAACATCCAGAAACAAAGGATGTTTTGCCGGATTCGGCTGGCGAACCTCGCCTGTACCGAATTGAAGGTTGCGAACAACTTTCACCTTGAATTGGGGGTCTTTGAAGAGTGTAGTCGCCCGGGCTGGCAGAACTATCAGTCCCAGGAGGCACAAAAAACCCATAATTTTCTTGGTTACAAACATGATTTCCACAATTTATTATGCAGCTATCCTCCCTTTCGGCAACTCACAACATCTGAAGTAACGGGACAGAAATGATCGGCTCATTCGTAACTAGTGCCTCTAGGGTGGAAAAGGATTCGTTCCGAAGACTCATTTACCTCCTTGAAATCCTCACCGCGTGGACTCTGATCGAAGCGACGATCTGGAGTTACGGAAAGACGCAATACCAGCTTTTCTGGATCTCCTTTTTCTACATTGTCGCAAGCACCGCGGTGCATCGTCCGAAGCTCAGCGAGATTGGGCTCAGCTTGCGCGGGCTGCGCTCGTCACTTTGGGTGATTCCCGCGGCAATCGCAGTCTCGAGCGCGGCAATGCTGCTCGCTTGGGCCGCTGGAACTTTGCATCCGCTGTTTGGAGCTGTGGCGCAAGCGCGGCACTCGAGCGGTTACGCGATCTGGGCTGTCTTACAGCAATTTATCTTGCAATCGTATTTCTTCCTGCGCTTCGAAAAATTAGTTTCTACTCGTAGCGCGGTGTTGCTGAGCGCCGGACTCTTTTGCCTCGCGCACATTCCCAATCCGGTGTTGCTGATCGTCTGCCTCATCGCTGGTTGTGTGGCTTGCGAGATCTTTCGCCGCAATCGCAACATCTACGCCCTCGGAGTGGCGCATGCCATCCTTGGTTTGACGGTCGCGATTACTGTGCCTGACGACATACACCGGCACATGCGCGTCGGTATCGGCTATTTCAATTACCATTCGCATCGAGTTACTGCACCGCCGCGAGGCTAAGATCGAGCCCCAAGGGAGCGATCAGGCGAGAGCGGGAATCGCGCAATTCCCTGGCTCAGGGAAAACAGGGATCTTTTCCCGCAAAGAAAAATTTTGATTCTGCGACCCCATCAATACTGACGATTCGCAATCGACCAGGGAATAATCAACGAATCTTGTCTAGCGAGCAGCCGCCAGCCTCCCGATGCGGCTCGCTTATTCCCGAAACGGACAAAGAATTCTCTTTGACGGTCCACAACTACCGTTGCTACCAGGAAATAACAAAGCGTGCCACGATCCGGTGTTTTATCTCAGCGTAACCAAATCCCCCAAGTCACATCTACGCTGGTATGCGTGATCGCCGATGCCATGATCCGTCGCTTTGCCAGCCAGGCTCTTCCATAAAATATTCCGGCGATCGTGGCGAGAATGACATATCGCCAGTTGAACCCGACTGTCCCCGTTCCTAATCGTTTATTGAAGTGTGAGAGCCCGAAAAGGACCGAGGTGATCACTAGGGAGGCGCGAGTACCCCAAAGGCATCCAAGCAGGTTCTGCACCAGTCCGCGAAAGAATAGCTCTTCGGGAATAGCAATGAAGAGAAACGTGAATGCCCATGCAGCAACGGGAAGCCAAGGAGCTGGCATCCTCGAGTGCCAATGCAGAAAGTGAAGCGCCAGCCCAAGCACCACGGCGATAGGAGCAAAGAACAAAAACTCGCGCACGCCGATGCGCAAGTCGCTCAATTTTGGACGCAGGTCGTAACCAATCCCTTCCAACTCGCGGATCACAAGGTATCCGTAAAGCGCCAAGTCCACGAGAACGAGCTTCGACATGCCGCCGATCCCGGGATACGGCCATGCAGATTCAAATGCTCGCAGATCGACCGAGAGCCCCAGCGTAGCCAAGACAATAAGATCCTGCCAGCCTCCACCAGTTGTTCCGTATTTCCGCCGCGCCCACTCAAGAAGCGCAGCACCTCCGAGACAAATCAACAAAAATCCAGCTTGAATCTTCCAGCGGAACTCGTGTGCTGGCAGAGCAAAGACCGCGTACGGCAGGGCAAACAGCGCTGCAGCAGAGACTCGCACAGGAGCATTGCTGAGGAACTTCCGCAGCCGACGCGCGGTGCCGAAGCCAAAGAACCATATTGGGATAACCAGCAGAGCAAAGCTGGCATATGCGGAAGGAAGATGTCCCTGGACCCGGCCGGCGAGACCGCCCAACGTGACCAGCTTCCAGCCCACAACGATCAGAACGAGAAAAATAATCGTCGCGATGCGGAGATTGGACGACCCACCTTCAGAGTTTGTCATCGGCTGTCCAAGCTGTCACATCAATGCCAATCTCGCCGCGCCAATTAGCCCCGCATCACTGCCGAGCAGTGCTCTTGTAATCAGTGTGTGCTTGCGTGCCGGGAGCGTCTCATCCAGCGCAGTGGCCACGTAAACATACGACCGCCTACGCAGTTCCTCGAACATCTCTGGAGCAAACGCTTCCCACCCGCTGGCGAGACCTCCGCCGATCACATACATCGGCAAATTTAACGTATTGATCATGTCGGCCAGCACCATACCAAGCACGTGTCCAACCACCTTGAATATTTGTTTAGCAGAATGTTCGCCCCGCATTGCGTACTGAAAGACAACTTTGGAACTGAATTCGGGATTTTCGCTCATCGCGCGCGCGAGTTCTGGAGCCTTCCCGGTAGCGATCGCCTCAATCGCCATGCGTTTTACCGCCGTTGCCGAGGCGTATTGCTCGACGCATCCGCGATTGCCGCAGCCGCACAGCACACCATCGGGAAAGATCGTGATATGGCCGCATTCGCCCGCCATACCGGTCATGCCGTGCCAAATCTTGCCGTCGAGCACGATGCCCGCGCCAACACCGGTGCCAAGCGTGAACATGCACATCGAGTCGGCATCGCGACCGGCGCCCATCCACTTCTCTCCCAGAGCTGCTACGTTTGCGTCGTTCTCCAGGATCACCTGGCTATCGAGCCGGCGCTGGATCTCATCGCGCACCGGATATTTCGTCCAGTCGGGCAGGTTGGGCGACTGAAGGACCGTGCCAGTCTCCATCTCGATGATTCCGGGTACCCCAATTCCGGTTCCCGCGAATTTGCCGCGGGCATCGAACTTCTTGCGCAACGCCCGAATCGCGTCGCAAATGTCGCCGACGACAAGATCGCGACCGCGTTTGACTTCGGTACTGGTCGTGATGAGTTCGAGCTGCTTGCCGTTCTCGTCGACGGCAGCGATGCGCATGTTAGTGCCACCAAGGTCCACACCGATGGCGAAGCGGTTGGGGTCAGTCATTTTGAGTGGGATGCGAGCAAAGTTCGAATTGTAATCTGTGAGGAATCGATCACCCGATTCCTCACGTCTGGCACTTCGGACAATAATGCGTTCCCCGTCCTCCAAGCACAGTTCGCTTAATCGGAGTGTTGCACACAAGGCATGGTTCGCCCGTTCTCAGATAGACACGATGTTGAAGCTGGAAGAAACCCTCGCGCCCCTCTGCGTCCACGTAGTCTGAAACTGACGAGCCACCCAGCTTGATCGCTTCTTTGAGTACTTCTTTGACAGCCGCGTGCAGACGATCTGACTCAGCGCGAGTAAGCCTTCCTGCTTGCCGTCTTGGACGAATGCCTGCGCGGAAGAGCGATTCATCTGCATAGATATTCCCGACGCCGTGCAGCAGCTTTTGATTAAGTAAGGCAGCCTTGATCGGAGTCTTGCGCCCTCGAAAGAGCTGGGCGAAGTCGTCGGAGCTGATGGTCAGCGGTTCTCTGCCCGGTCCGGAGAAGCTCTCCTCCGTAGTTACACTCAACCGCCCAAATCGTCGCGGATCGACAAAGCGCAGCTCGCGTCCTGAAGCGAGCCAAGCGACCGCATGAGTGTGCTTGGGAATCCGCTCTTCTGGAGAACAGACCAGCATGCGACCCGTCATGCCGAGGTGCACGATCCATTGACGGATTCCCGAACCATTCTGGGAAGTCTTAGATTCAAGATCAAAGACGAGGTGCTTGCCCACGCGTCGCACCTCGACGATGCGTGTTCCCGTGAGAGCAGATGAGATCTCGCGCGCCGAAGATTTGAGCGGCTCTCGATGCTTTCCCAGCCAGACTGAGTCGATGGCATCGTTACGCACACGTTTGTTCAGTCCACGCGCAATGGTTTCAACCTCAGGCAACTCAGGCATGAAATTAGTTTACTTGGCGCGATCTTGACTCCCACAACCTGCGAAGCTAACGTGGTTCGCAATCTTGATCCAAGGAAACATCATGTCCATTTCGTCCCAACGACTCTGCGCGTTGATGATCTTCATGAGCCCCTTCGTTTATGCCGCCGACAGCAAACAAGACGTAGCTGCTACCGTCGAACGTTTCGCTCGAGTCGGCAGCGCCTCAGCTCCAGATTTTTCTCCAGACGGCAAGTGGATAAGCTACATCGCTAACCTGAGTGGAGTGCCTCAAGTATGGATCATTCCTGCCGAGGGCGGCTATCCACGCATGGTCACTAACAGCAGCGATCCAGTGACACAGGCGCAATGGTCACCGACGAGCGATTGGATTGCAGTGACAATCGCTCCCGGCGGCGGATTGAACACGCAGATCTATCTGGTGAAGCCCGATGGCACTGGACTGCGTCGGCTGACCGATGGCGGAAAAGATAACAACGGATTCGACGCGTGGTCGGATAACGGATCGCTGGTCTACATGGACTCGAGTCGCAGCAATCCCGCCGCCCGCGATGTGTTTTCGATTGACGTGGCGAACGGCGAAATTCGCTTGCTTGCAAAGAATCCAGGGGTAGGCGGTATCGCCAACGCCAGCCGTGATGGGAGTCGAGCACTGCTTTCCCGCTTGCGGAGCCGTGGCAGCAACGACCTCTACTCACTCGATACCAAATCGGGAAAGGATTCGATCCTCACGGAGCACACCGGTCCCGGAACATTTTTTGGCGAACTCTCGCCCGATGGCAAGACCGTTTACTTTGGCACGAACCAAGACCGAGACCTCGTCGCTTTCGCCAAAATGGCGGTGAACCCTGATGGAACTCCCGGCGAAGCAAAGATTCTTGCCGAACGCAAGGACGCAGAGCTCGACGACGTCACGCTCAATCGCGAAGGCACGATGGCAGTGCTCTCCTGGAATGTTGGCGGGCGCACTGAGCTATCGCTTTATGACGTCAAGACCGGCAAGCAGACGCCACTGGCACTCCCTGGAGACATCGTGGGCGGAGTTCGCTTCTCCAATGATGGGCGCCAGCTCGCGATTTCTGCTTTGGGCGCTACCCAGCCATCCGATATTTGGGTCACCAGCTTAGCGAACCCTAAATTCCGCCAACTTACGTTCAGTCCCCACGCCGGCATCGACTTGAAAACACTGGTGCGGCCAGAGCTGGTTACCTTTCCTGCCCATGATGGATTGCAGCTCAGTGGCTGGCTCTACCGTCCGAAGCAGCCCACCGGGGCATATGTGCTCAGTTTTCATGGAGGTCCCGAAGGCCAAGAGCGGCCGAGCTTTCGCAGCGACTACCAAGCGTTGCTCTCACAGGGCATCGGAGTATTCGCTCCCAATGTGCGCGGCTCTTCCGGATTTGGGAAGAAATTCGTCAATCTCGATAATGGCGAGCTGCGCGTGAACGGCGTGCGAGACATCAAGTCGTGCGCCGACTATTTGGTGAACAACAAGCTAGCTGATCCGCACCGCCTTGGCATTACCGGGGGCTCCTACGGCGGATACATGACCATGGCCGGCATCACCGAATTCCCGGACCTGTTCGCAGCAGGCGTCGATCTATTCGGCATCGTGAACTTCGTGACATTCTTCCAGCACACTGAGCCGTGGATGGCCGCCATCTCCACCGTCGAGTACGGCGATCCAGCCACACAGAAAGATATGCTCGACAAACTCTCCCCGATCTACAAGCTCGACCGTATCAAAGCTGCAACCATGGTTCAGCACGGGGCTAACGATACCAACGTTCCAGTAATCGAGGCGGAGCAGATCGTCAGCAATTTGAAGTCGCGAGGTGTACCCGTCGAATACATCCTTTTTCCGGATGAGGGACACGGCTTCCGCAAGATTCCGAATCGGATTAAGTCGACTGCCGAGATGGTGCGGTTCTTCACTGAGCATTTAGCCGGCCCGCAGGAGGCTACAGCCGTAGGGCGCTGAAAGCAGTCGGTTCGTTCGTTGTCATTCCGAAGCGCAGCGAGGAATTCCTACTGTCACGAGAATGCATAGGCTCGGTGGGGATTCCTCGCCCCGCTTCGGAATGACAAGACACGCGGTATAATTAACCGTACACACACCCATCGCGCCTCACGGTCGCGTCTCACACTCAAATTGACCCCGCTCTCAAGGCAGGAGCAGGTGTGTGTTCAGAAAGAATCGTTCGGGAGTTCTTCGTTGAACAGAGGCAATACAGCGGTTGTTGTAGGCGCCCAATGGGGCGATGAGGGCAAGGGCAAGATTGTCGATGTGCTCTCAGAGAACTTCAATGTCGTCGCTCGTTACGCCGGCGGACACAACGCCGGACATACCGTCATCATTGGTGGCAAGAAGTTCGTGCTGCAACTGATTCCCTGCGGCGTTTTGCGCGAGGGTTGCCGCAGCGTGATCGGCAATGGCGTTGTGCTCGATCCAATTGCTTTCCTCAAGGAAGTTGATGGTCTCGAGCAGACTGGACTCGATGTCACCGGCCGCCTCTTTGTCTCTAACCGAGCCCACGTGATTCTTCCCTATCACCGCATGATCGAACTCGCTGCCGAGAATGCCCCTGGTCGCGTGAAAATCGGAACTACCTCGCGTGGCATTGGCCCCGCTTACGAAGACAAGATGAAGCGCGGCGGACTGCGGGTGATCGATCTGCTCGACTCCAAGCTGCTGCGCACACACATCGATAACGCTTGTCGCGAGAAGAACACCATCGCGCATGCTTTGTTTAATACCGAGCCGCTCGATCCGGACAAGATCTACGATGAATACTCTCGCGCTGCCGAGCGTGTTGCACCCTTTGTTACGGATACGGCTCTTCTGCTCAACGATGCTATTGCTGCAGGCGAGTCGGTGATGTTTGAGGGTGCGCAGGGCACGATGCTCGACATCGACCACGGCACTTATCCTTTTGTTACTTCGTCGAGTGCCACTTCGGGAGGCGCCGTTACAGGAACTGGGGTTGCGCCAAACGCAATCCGCTCTGTAATCGGAGTCACAAAGGCCTACTGCACGCGTGTGGGTGAAGGTCCTTTCCCAACAGAAATCAAAGACGCAATCGGGGACACTCTGCGCGCCCGGGGCAATGAATATGGCGCGGTCACAGGACGTCCGCGACGGTGCGGTTGGGTCGATCTGCCGTTACTGCGTTATGCCACCTCGATCAACGGTATCGATTGGATGGTAGTCACCAAGCTCGACGTGCTGGATACGCTGGACGAGATTCCGGTCTGCGTCGGATACAAGGTCGGCAGCCAGAAATCTGATAAGCGCATTCCGGCCTCGGCGGGCAGTTTCGAGAAGGTCGAGTGCCTTTACGAAACTATGCCGGGCTGGCAGAAGTCTACGGTCGGCATCACGGATTTCGCCAAGCTTCCGCAAAAGGCGCAGGATTACATGAAGTACCTCGAGGAAAAGACGGGAGCGCGGGTGGGGATGATTTCTACCGGTCCAGATCGCGATCAGACGATCCTTCTCAACGAATTCGCGGCTGCGATTCACGCGCAGGAAATGTCGGCCAGGCGCGCCTAGCCACACAGTCTACTCGACTCCGGGTTCGTGTCAGGGCACTGACTTTAGTCGTGCCGACATGGGAGTTTAGGGTAGCTTCAGCCGCGGTCTTCGCATTGACAAAACCCAACGGCTGTACGGCGGGTCTTTACATCAGTGCTGCCGGCACGAACGAAGTCGGTTTGCCCTGACACGAACCGAGCAACACGGTCTTCCGGAAGCTCAGTTCGCAGGAATGCTGGGTCCCTTCGACACGGTTGTGTTCAAATATCCAGGAATGTCTTCCAATCCCCTCGGTCTCATCGCCGGCAACGGCCGTTTTCCCTTTTTGGTGCTCGATGCAGCTCGAGCAAAAGGCGAACACGTCGTCGTAGCCGCTATCAAGGAAGAGACCGAACCTGAGATCACACAGCGAGCGGCCCAGGATTCCGGCATTCGCCTGCACTGGCTATCCTTGGGCGAACTATCAAAGCTGATCGAGACTTTTCAGCGAGAAGGCGTAAGTCGCGCCATCATGGCCGGACAGGTAAAGCACAAGCAAATTTTCTCCAGCATTCGTCCAGACTGGCGGCTGGCGAAACTGCTGCTTTCCATCCGGACGCGTAATACGGATGCGCTGCTGGGCGCCGTTAGCAAGGTACTGGGGGATGAGGGGATCACTCTTCTGAGTTCAACTTCATACCTTGAGCCTCTGCTCGCGCGAGCTGGAGTCCTTACAAAACGGGCGCCCAACGAGAACGAGCAGAAGAACGTCTCTTACGGTCGCGCAGTAGCTCTTCACCTCGCCCAATACGATATCGGCCAAACTGTGGTAATTGCCGAATCGGCATGCGTTGCCGTGGAAGCCATGGAAGGCACGGATGCAACGATTCAGCGTGGAGGTGAGATCATGCGCACGCTGCACCAGGAAGACACGCCTGATTCGTTCTTGAGTCGAGCATTGACGGTGGTGAAAGTTGCGAAGCCCAAACAGGATTTGCGATTCGATGTCCCCGTAATCGGAGCAAAGACTATTGAGACCATGACGCGAGCAGGCGCTACATGTCTAGGCATCGACGCGCAACGCTGTCTCCTGCTGGACGGCGAGCGAATTATCGAGGCGGCAGATGCCGGCGGCATCGTAATCGTGAGCTCAGAGCGCTCATGAGTCTGTAGCTTATTGCCTAGTCGCCTATGCTAATTGCCGCTTTCTAAGACGAATGATCATGCACAATCCGCCAGCCTTCCGGCAGCCGTCTGCACAATAATGTGGTCAGCCCTTCCAGTTTCTTCCCGTCAGGCATGTCAAGGTGCCACCTAGCGGTGACCACTGCTGAATCAGAACCAAGCATTTTGATGTTTTCGTCGGTGAAGCTGAGCTTGCCCATCCCTTTGTCGGATGCCTGATATTTATTACGGTAGCGTTGCAGCGTCGGCTCCCAGCCTCTAATGATAGTGTCGCCGGAAAAGAAAGTTACCTCTGGGGAATGCCAATAACCGCCCATGAAACCCACAAGGTCACCGCGATTCCACGCATCCGTTTGGTTCTCCAAAATCTTGCGCAGGCCGATATCCGCTGTTTGTGGAAGCGCCATTGTGTTGAGCAACAGAATTGTGGCGAGCATCTTAATCATGGCGAGCGAGTATAGATAAAAAACCAACGCTTCCACGCCCGAAATACTGTGCACTTTTGGTGCTTTCTGAAACTCAGAAATCGAGCAATCAATCGCGTTTCAAGCCGCTATTGGCCACCGCCTCAGTAGTAACCTCCACGGATGCCCAATTTGTTGACCTTTAAGATAAGTTGCTGTAACTTCCGCTCGGGACCCCCCTTCTGTGCCGGAAACCGGCTGAAGCCCGCCAATTCACGTTAAGACCAGGCTGAAAATAATAGGTAGGAAGAACATTCATCTGTTACAGGTAGCATAGTGCCCACGGTGGAAAAAGTTGGACGTTACGAGATCGTAGGCGAGCTTGGCCGCGGAGCCATGGGCCTGGTCTATCGCGCCGTAGATCCCAATATAGGCCGCACGGTGGCTCTTAAAACCATGCGTCTCGACGTCCACGGCATGGATCACGATGAGCTTTTGCGACGTTTTCGCTACGAAGCGAAAGCAGCAGGCGCGATGAATCATCCGAACATCGTGACTGTTTATGACGCCGATGAGGTCGATGGTCTTTTCTACATCGCCATGGAATATCTCGAGGGTCAGACGCTCCAGTCGATCATGCTCGAGAAACAAGTCATCCCGGGCGACCAAATCGTTGACATCGCAAAACAGGTGGCCGCAGGGCTTGATTACGCGAACGAAATGAAAGTTATTCATCGCGACATCAAGCCGGCCAACATCATGATCACACGCCAGAATGTGGCGAAGATCATGGACTTCGGTATCTCCAAGGCTGCGGGCAGCATGACCCACAGCGGCCAGGTTTTGGGCACTCCGAACTATATGTCACCCGAGCAGGTAAAGGGACGTGAGCTGGACGGGCGCGCTGATCTGTTTAGTTTTGGGGTTGTACTTTATGAAATGGCTACTGGAGAGCGTCCGTTTACAGGTCAGAACGTAACCACGATCATCTACAAGATCATTCACGAAAACCCGATCCCAGCAAGTGAGCTTGAGGTAAGCGTTCATCCTGGCCTCAGCACCATAATTGGGAAGTGCTTGTCGAAGAATCCGGCGGAGCGGTACCAGACAGGCGCAGAGCTTGCGCGCGATATGGAGAACTACCGCTCGATCGGCTCAGAAGGTGAAACCACCTCCGTTTTGTCGAACGAAGTGCGCGCTGCGGCTACGCAGCCCGTAGGGTCATCCAGCGGAGGTTGGGTGAATGGAGCGGCTCATGCCTCGGGTTCGCACGCTGCGGCTGCCGTTCAGGAAGCGCGAATTGCGAGTTCGTCAGGCCCTGTACCGCAATTGGCCCAGCAGCCGAGCAGGCTCGCTCCATCGACCACGACGACACAAACGTCTGCTACACAGTTGTGGGGAGAAAGAGCAAAAACGGTTTCATTGGCGATAGTTGTCATAAGTGCCTTGGCGGCTGGAGCTACGCTGTTTAGCACTCGGTATTGGAAGAACTCCGAACAGTCGAGTACGCCTCAAGAGCAGGTGCAGCGGCCGACGTCGGCTCTTGCACAACAGAACTCTCAGCCACAGGCCGAAAATAAAGCAGTTAGCGCCACACACCCCAGCCTAGCGCCTATTCACGCGTCTGGGAAAGCTGTGCCTGTGTCGGACCGCATTGAGATGCGCTTTACCTCCACGCCTGAGGGCGCCGCGGTGCAGATCGACGGCCTCACCAGCGCGGCATGGACGACTCCGTTCAGCGCTTCCGACCTGAAGTTGGGAGCACACACTGTTGTCTTCACGAAGCCGGGCTACACCGAGGAAACGCGAAAGCTCGAGCTCAATCGGAGCAGTTCGCTCTATCACATCAATTTGTCCCCAGTTATCACGTCCATTTCGGTCACTAGCGAGCCGCCTGGAGCAGACATCGAGATTGATGGAACTCCCACAGGCAAAGTCACTCCCGCACGCGTTCCCGTCGCAGAGGGACAGCATCGTGTTGTTGTGCACCTGGATGGCTATCGCAATGCACAGGTAACCGCGACCGTGAACAAAGCGCAGATTTTCCGGTTTTCGCCGGTACTAAATCCAACAGACGCGCGAGAAGCGGGCAATTCAAATGCTGTCACCGCAAGGTTCAAAAAGTTGTTTGGCGGGGGTATCCCGGCGGGGAAAGGCATGATAGATTTTGTGACCACTCCCCCCGGAGCGAAAATCGTTGTAAACGGAAAGTCGGTTGCGATTGCGACTCCAGCACACGCTCCCTTCCCGCCGGGGAATTATCGTATTGAACTGCGCCAGTCCGGTTACAAGCCGGTCCAGCAAACTGTGCATGTAGAAGTCGGTAAGATCTCAAAGGTAGAAGCTAAGCTGGATCCCCAGTAATTCATGAGCCGCATCATCATCTCGGCGCCTGACGGTAAGCGCGGCATGCTTGAACTGACGAAGCCACTCGTCAGCATCGGCCGAGGCGCGGCTAACGATCTGGTGCTTCCTGACAATAGCGTGAGCCGCTTTCATGCTGTCATCAAATGCCAGGATGGCCAGACATTCATCGCCGATCGCAATAGTACAAACGGCGTGGTCATCGACGGCGAACGGATATCGGGCGAACGTCAACTGCGCCATAACGACGTTGCCCACCTGGGCTCGTATGAGTTGCGCTTCGAAGAAGTTCGCGACTCGGGAATCCTGATAAAGAGCGCGGATATTCCGCCTACGCTGAACGACGTTCTCCGTGGAGGAAGTCGTCGCGAAGGCCTGGCGCAACAGTTTTCCGGACAGATTCCTGCTGAGTTGACCGACCAGATCAAGCGTCTGGAGCGCGAGAACCACTTGCTCACCATGCTCTACGACGCAGGCATAGCGCTCAGCTCCAAACTTTCGCTGGATGGCATCTCCGAGCAGGTTATGAATCTTGCATTCCGCATTCAGGGCGTGGAACGCGGATTCATGATGTTGTTCAACGAGAGTGGTGAGGTCACGCGGCAGACCGAGGTTCGGTATCGCAGGCCGCAGACTGGCAGCGCCAGTCAGCCGCACATCATTCTCAGCCGCGCGATCCTCGATCGTATCCGCACCGAGCAGAAACCCATTCTGGTCACCGATGTCGCGACCGACGAACGCTTTCGAGGTAGTGAAAGCATGCGCATCGCTGGTCTTCGCTCGGCTATGTGCGCTCCGCTGTTGGGAAGTGGACGGTTGTTCGGCATTTTGTATGTCGATAACCTGGAAAAGCCACAGGCGTTTACCCAAGACGAATGGAACGTTTTCGCTCTCGTTGCGGCTCAGGCTGGCGCAGCCATCGATACGCTGTACGCACACGAGCAGATTGCCAAACAAGTCACGCAACGCGCTGCGCTAGAGCGCTTCCTGTCACCTGAAGTTGTCGAGATGGTGGCGAAGAACCCCGAAGGCGTACGCCTCGGAGGCATCAATCAGAAAGTAAGCATCATGTTCGCCGACATTCGCGGCTTCACAACGCTGAGTGAGCGAATGGAGCCGGAGAAGGTCGTCGAGATTCTGAATAATTACTTCACTCACGTTACCGACATCATCTTCGATCATGGCGGAACGCTCGATAAGTATCTCGGCGACGGAGTTATGGCACTTTTTGGCGCGCCGCTGAGCAAAGGAAACGACGCTGAGAATGCCGTGCGCGCAGCTCAAGCAATCCAGCGGCTTGTGATCGAGCTCAATCGCGATGCTGCCGAGCGCCAATGGCCCGAGTTCGGTGTAGGAATCGGAATTAATAGCGGCATCGTTACCGCCGGTAACATCGGTTCGCCACGGCGGATTGATTACACCGTGATCGGTGACACGGTAAATACGGCTGCACGCCTGATGTCGAATGCTCCGGCTGGGAAGATCATCATCTCGCAGGCCACAGCTGCAGATCTGACTGAAGGGAAATTCGTTCTTAGCGCTCTGAGCCCTCTCACGGTTAAAGGAAAGTCCGAGCCTATTAAGGTCTTTCGCATCGACTGGGAAGGCGGCTCCGCAGCAGCGCAGCCCAACTAGCTCGAACTTCCCAGTTCCTTATGTGGGCGTAAGATTTCTTCGTAACTTGCGAGGGCTAAAACCAGCTACTTCCGCTTCCAGCGTAGTCCATCCTTGGTGTCTTCCAGGATGATTCCCGCATTGGCAAGTTGCTTGCGCACGGCGTCGGCCTTGGCAAAGTCGCGCGACTTGCGAGCTTGCTGGCGCTGTTCGATCAGCGCTTCCACATCGGCATCGTTCAGAGTTGGCTCCCTCATCGTTGCGTCGGCAAGCTTTCCTTCCGCGCGTGCCCACTGAAGCACTTGTTTGATCTTCTCGGCATCATCATCCTGTAGCACACAGAAGATCTCGTCGAAGTCGGTTAGCGCCTTCTGTAGCGAAGGAACGTCGTCGCGTAAGAGTTTGCCATTGTCAGCGGCGGCATTCGCCTCTCGAACCATGTCAAAGACGGCCGCGAGCGCTTGCGCCGTATTCATGTCGTCTTGGAGGGCGGCGCGGATCTTTTCCCGCGCGGATTTCGCGAGCGTGCTCATTTCCGGAGTGGAGCCGGGCGAGTACTTTCCTGTGTCAAGCCGCGCCTTGAAGTTGCGAAGGCGTTCCACAGAATTGGCTGCCTGCTTTAGTCCATCGAATGTGAAGTTGAGCTGCTTTTGATAAGGAACCGACGAAAGCAGATAGCGGATCGATGATGGTTTGTAACCTTTGAGAATTAAGTCGCGAGGCGTATAGAAGTTGCCGAGGCTCTTCGACATCTTCTGGCCTTCGACCAGTAGAAAACGCACGTGCATCCAATACCGCGCGAAGGCTTTGCCGGTGGCAGCCTCGGATTGTGCAATCTCGTTTTCGTGATGTGGAAAGATCAGGTCTTCGCCACCGAGGTGAATGTCCAGCGTGTCGCCCAAATACTCCATCGCCATAGCGGAGCACTCGATGTGCCAGCCGGGACGCCCAGGCCCAATCTCGGTTTCCCATTTCGCTTCGCCAGGCTTCGGAGATTTCCATAGAGCGAAATCGCGAACGTTGTCTTTTTCGTATTCATCGACGTCGACGCGCGCGCCGTCGGAGATCGCAGACATGTCTTTCTTGGAGAGCTTGCCGTATTGCGGGAACTTTGCGATGCGGAAGTAATAGGAACCGTCCTCGGTTTTGTACGCAAAATCTTTGTTTTGAAGACGTGCGATCAGTGACGCCATTTCGGGAATGTGTTCAGTGGCACGGGCAATTTGCTCAGGCTTCTCCAGCGAGAGCATATTCATGTCCTCGAAGAACGCTTGCTCATACTTTTCTGCATAATCGCGCACACCCAATGCCTTGGCTGATGAGTTGCGGATGATTTTGTCATCGACGTCCGTGATATTCATCACGTGATCGAGTCGATAACCGCTCTGCCGAAGAAAACGTCGAAAGAGATCCACAAAGACAAACGTGCGAAAATTCCCGATGTGGCCGTAGTCGTAAACAGTGGGCCCACAGGAATACATGCGGATGCGTTTGTCTTCAAGCGTTTTCAGCTCTTCGACCTGACCTGAGAGTGTGTTGAAAACTCGGAGCGCCATTCGTGAGTTGGAGGCTGGACGAATCTCTGATTCTAGGGACGGTTGCGCAGGCAGGTCAATCCGACCACTCGTCTGGACATTTGAAGTGTAGGACTAAATATCCAGGTTCTTTACATCCAGCGCGTTCTCTTCGATGAACTTGCGGCGTGCCTCCACATCTTCACCCATTAGCGTAGTGAAAATCGTTTCGGTCTCGGCAATGTCTTCGAGCTTCACTTGCATCAGACTACGCACATCGGGGTTCATGGTCGTTTCCCAGAGCTGCGTCGAAGTCATCTCTCCCAAGCCTTTGTAGCGCTGAACGTCGTAGTCTTTCTTGCCTTGGCTGAGCACATAATCGAACAACTCGCGCGGAGATTGTTTCTCAACCGGCTCGACGGTGATTTTGCGTTTTGCAGTTCCTTTTTCCTGCTTGGCCGCTTCCGCCTCGAGGGCTGAGTCCGCCTCTGCCTCGCCGCCGGCTTTAGTCTTCTCAGCACGGGGAGCGTGTTCGATGATGAACGGCGGATCCATGTACGCTGCGATCTGCTTGTACTTCGAAATCATCTGCCGATACTCAGGCGAAGTGACGAGTTCCCAGTTGATCAGACGCTCAGCGCCGTTCGAGTCGACGAAGCTGATAAGCCAGGTGTTGTGCTCTTCCTCGTGACGCGTTTCCACCGATTTGAGTCCGAAGTCTTTAAGGAGCGATTTGATTCGCTTTTCGAGTTCTTTAACCTTAGCCGGAACGCTCTTCTCTGAACCCTCGAAGTCGGCACGCGAAGTGAAGTCGATCTTCGGCAACAACTCGCTAATGCGTTCTTCGCGAAGGTGCTTGTTCACCTTGTCGAAGAATCCGATGTACTCGTTCAGCTTGGTCATGAACTTCGTTAACTCAGGTCCTTCGAGCTTGGCGGCACCTTCACCGTAGCGAACAGTCATGCCATCGGCGGCGCGGCGGACCATTACTTTTACGAACTCGCGATCGTCCTTGATGTACTGCTCGAACTTACCCTTCTTGATGCGATAGAGCGGGGGCTGTGCGATGTACACGTGTCCGCGCTTGATCAGCTCTGTCATATGACGGAAGAAGAACGTGAGCAGCAGCGTGCGGATGTGCGAGCCGTCCACGTCGGCGTCGGTCATGAGGATGACTTTGCCGTAGCGAAGACGTGCGGGATCGAAATCGTCCTTACCGATACCGCATCCTAGGGCGGTAATCATGGCACGGATTTCTTCGTGCCCGAGCATTTTGTCGTAGCGGGCTTTCTCCACGTTCAGGATCTTGCCCTTGAGCGGCAGGATCGCTTGGAAGCGACGGTCGCGTCCCTGCTTGGCAGTTCCACCGGCCGACTCACCTTCGACCAGGTAGATCTCGCAGCGATCTGCGCTCCGCTCGGAACAGTCGGCGAGCTTTCCCGGCAGGCCTCCGCCGTCAAGCGCGCCTTTACGTCGCGTGAGATCGCGGGCTTTACGCGCAGCTTCACGAGCACGCGCTGCTTCGATGGCCTTGTTGATAATGCGCTTGGCGACGGGAGGATTTTGCTCCAGGTACGCTCCCAGACGCTCATTGACGAATGCCTGCACGGTGCCTGCGATGTCGGAGTTCAGTTTACCTTTGGTCTGTCCTTCGAACTGAGGCTGCGAGAGCTTCACGCTGACAACGGCAACGAGTCCTTCTCGCACGTCGTCGCCGGAAAGACTCTCGCTCTCCTTAAGCAAGCCGAGTTGCTTGCTACCCGCGTAGTTGATCGTGCGCGTGAGGGCCGTTCTAAAACCGGAAAGGTGAGTTCCACCATCCACGGTGTTGATGTTGTTCGCGAATGAGAAAACCGACTCCGAGTAACCATCGTTGTACTGCAGCGCGATCTCCATTTCTATGCCGTCGCGCTCAGCTTCCATGTAGATGGCCTTGTCGTGAAGGACCTGTTTTCCGCGGTTGAGATGCTTCACAAATTCCGCAATGCCGCCTGTGTACTTGAATTCCGCGTGCTTGGCTTCGCCGGTTTTTGCATCTGTCGCACGTTCATCCGTGAGCGTGATGGTAAGGCCCTTGTTGAGAAACGCGAGTTCGCGCAGACGCTGCGCCAGCGTGTCGTAGTTGTACTCGATCGTCGTAAAGATATCTTTGTCAGGCAGGAAGTGCACCTTCGTGCCGCGCTTTTTCGTGGTACCCGTCTTCTTGAACTTTGTCGAGGGTATGCCTTTGGTGTACGCCTGTTCCCAAACGAAACCGTCACGCCAGATTTCAAGGTCGAGCTGATGGGAGAGTGCGTTCACCACGCTCACGCCGACGCCGTGGAGACCGCCTGAGACTTTGTAGGTCGAAGAATCAAATTTTCCGCCGGCATGGAGAACCGTAAGCACAACCTGCGCCGCGGGAAGTTTTTCACTGTGATACTCCATGTCGTCGACGGGAATACCACGACCGTTGTCAACTACTGTGATTGAGTTGTCGATGTGAATCGTGACGTCGATGCGATCAGCGTGCCCAGCCAGAGCCTCGTCAACGGAGTTGTCCACGACCTCGTAGACAAGATGGTGAAGCCCCATCTCTCCGGTAGAGCCAATGTACATTGCCGGTCGGAGCCGGACAGCCTCTAAACCTTCGAGAGCCTTAATGGAATCGGCTGTATATTCGCCATTTGTGCCGCCATTGGCCTTCTTTTGCTTCGTTTCCTTGGCTGAGCTCTGCTTTTCTTCCACTATCTCTTGCGACCTGATAGCTGCTTCTTTCACTCGGGGGACCCCATGTAAGCTGGTTTTAAGCCTTATAAAGTCACGCGCTGAGGAGCGCGACGAACCCGCTCAATACAACCGCAGAAGAGGCGGGAGGTTGAGCCGGAAAATAGCTGATTATTCAGGGATTTATAGCCTTTTTCGACTTGCCTATTTTAGCACATCTGAGTGTCTGATTTCGAGGTCGTAAATCGGCTCCGAAAGCGGTCTAAGGCCCCCGCCATTTCGTGTTGCGAGTCAAAGCATTACGCCGGACTTTTCCACAGGTTTCCACAGAAATAACTGTTTTCAAATTCGTCACCTATTGGTATCGTCCCAAACGAAAGTAACCAGTTACCGGATTACGTTGGTAATGCGGATTACTCATTACAACTTAGGGAGATTCCCATGAAAAAGTCACTCCGTCTGCTGTTCGCTACGATCGTTATGGCCGCTGCTGTGGCTGCTGCATCAACGAATAGCACGAAGAGCGTGCTAGGGGCTGGATGTGAACCAGTGCCGGTTTGCCCTCCGGGAGTGTGCGCTGTCAACTAGGTAACTCGTTAGTACTGGTTACTCAAGGTCAAGATTTAGCTTGATGTAGGGCTGGCATGAGGCTATCCTGCCGCGCATAGGTGAACCCTATGCCCGCCCTAAGCTTCCAGTCTGTGATGATCTGGGCCACTTCTCCAGTGCTCCAGTTACTGTGCGTCTACCTGCTTTACAGACGTAAACTGCTGGGACAATTCAGATTTCTCGCTTCGTTCTTTGTTTTCATGACGATAAAGGCGGGAATCCTTTTCCTCGTTTATCACTATTCGTCGGTCCAATCTTGGTCGTACTTCTCTGCCTATTGGGTGGGAACTGCATTGCAGGATATGTTCATGATCGCAGTGCTGTATGAGCTATTCTGCGCGGCGTTTAAGCCCTTTGCCGGCCTCCAAGACTTGGCCAAAGTTGTGTTTAAGTGGGCAGCTGCAAGCATAATTTTCGTAGCATGCATCGTTTTCGCTACGACTCCAGCGGTGGCACAGCCGGTCAAATTCAATTGGCTAATCATCGGAATCTACGATTTTGAGCGCATTGTTCGGGTAATGGAGTGCGCGCTCCTGATGTTCCTGTTTATCGGTTCACAGCACCTGGGAGTGTCCAATAGGAATCGCGTTTTTGGATTTGCGCTCGGCTTTGGCATCGATGCTTTCTCACAGTTGCTTGTCTACACAGCTATGGCGAACGCACACGTCAGCAGACTGCACACATTGGGAGAGCTCCTGCCCAAGGTATATTTCGTATCGCTGCTGATTTGGGTTGGTTATCTGCTTCAACCAGAGCCGGCGCAGGAGTCTCTACATATCCCTGTTACTTCACCACTCTTGCGCTGGAACGAAGTTGCCTTGGCGCTGGGACACAGTGGTGGCCGCGTTGCTTTGAACATGCCTGCAGAGCCGTTCATGCCCAGTGTTGAACGAATGGTTGAGCAGGTAATGCAGAAGGAAATGCTCGTCGAGCGCCGTCAGCAGAGGGTTGTATAGCGCGTACGAGTTGGAGGTTCAAGAGGCCGCCAGGCATGGGCGGCCTCTTTAAGTTTTGCTATGCGCCGGTTACCACCAGCAGGCTGAATACGGCGCTTGCTCCAATCAAACCAATCGCGGTAGCGGCGACATGTCGAGGAAAGCGTCCACCAAAAAAGTGCGGTTCAAGAAGATCCGCGTAGATTCCTCCCACGAAGACCAGGGCAAATGGCAGCGTCCAGACGATGGAGGATCCCGGGAAGAATTGTCCCGGCCACCACGGCAAAAGCAGCGTGGGTATTAGTGCCGATGTGTTCCCGAAATAACGCGTACGCTTCCAAAATGCGAACACTAACAAAGAACTCCCAACAGCGAATATCACGAGCAGCCCCCCAGGCACCGTCGTCAGCGAAGCGAATCTCGATGCAGTGACTCGGATGTATTCCGCATTTGGGAGAATGGCAGCAGCTGAAATATCCCGAGAGTGAAATCCAAAGCAGGCAAGTAAGACAACCATCCCAATCGTACTGCTGATTGCAAGAATGCCAGTCGATACTGCTCTTCGGCCGGGTGCCAGGTACATCATGAATGCGGTTGCCAACACCAAACCAGCAAGCACAGCCGCAATGTTCGCAGCTGCTGTTAACCCAATGGCCAAACCGAGCAGAACGATTCTGGGACGCCATTTTTTTGGGGGAGCGTACAGCGTATGGGCCACGCCGATGGCGGTATAGACCAAGCCGAAGAGTCCCCATGCCGCGAGAATTCCCGAACCGACCGTGGAACTCGCCAACAACATGGGTGCACTTGCGCAATACAGGCCAAGCGCGACATATCCACCTTTATTACCGAAGAGCCGACGAGCCACCCACCACAGGGCAGCGCCCAGCCAAGCGCCGAACAGAACGAAGGGCAGCCGGACGAGCCACCGGTTTGGCGCCGCATAGATGCTAAAAGTCTTGTTCTGGGAGGCCCAAGTCCGCGTAATCGACGGGAGTAATCCGGCAAGCCTCAATTCAAGGATGCTGTCGCCAGGGATTAGTGGAGAACTTCCCCCAGCAAGTTGCCGGGAAGACCACAAAGACTGTCCCGCCAAAGTGCTTCGTGTTTCTGCCATGGTGAGTGGCAGGTGGGAGACGAGCCAGAGGCATTGAATGACAAAAACCATCAGCAATGCCGCGGCGATTTTCTGCGCCTTATGAATCTCAAACCGCGGTCTGCGGATCGTCATCGAGTTTTTTAATCTATCACGCGCATTAAGCCCTAGAGACGCTCACTCTGCAAATCATCCGAGAGCGAGAGAAGCCTCTGCTGAGAAGTGCTCCGCGGCAAAATCGCGCGCCAAGAGCTTCGGATACGCAGCGGCGGCAATCATGACGGCGTTGTCGGTCGAAAGTCCCCGCGACGGAAAGAAAACCTGGACACCTTCGGATTCAGCGCGCTGCAGGAATTCGGAGCGCAGACGCCCATTGGATGCGACGCCACCGCTCACAACGAGAGATTCAACTTCCAGGTCCTCAGCCGCGCGCAGAGTCTTGCCGACCAAGTCCCTCACGACAGCTTCCTGAAAGGACGCAACGAGGTCGAGAGTCAGCTGATCGAGGTACGGCAGAAAGTCTTCAGGGCGGGGATTGGTTATGCTCGCGAATGCGCGACGCCGCTGTTCAATCGGATCTCGCATCGCGTGGGTTTCTACGAAGCGGAGCACGGCAGTCTTGATGCCGCTAAACGAAAAGTCATATCGCGGCGACTGATTTCCACTCTGTGTCTTTCGCTTTTCGTGCACCTTGATCTGTGAGCGCGGCATGGCGATCGCCTGCGGATTCCCATGCTGCGCTAATGCCTCAATAATCGGACCGCCGGGATAGCTCAGCGCGAGGAGCTTCGCTACTTTGTCGAAAGCCTCTCCGGCAGCGTCGTCGAGCGTATGGCCGACGTTACGATAGCTCCACCGTCCGGCTTCGGGATGGTCGACTGCGTAAAGATGCGTGTGTCCACCTGACACTACGAGTGCGAGCGCCGGTAGAGGGATATCTTCCTTCGCGAGTTGCCGATGTTCGAGCAGGACAGCGTGGATGTGTCCTTCGAGGTGATTCACCGCGATCAAAGGCTTCGAAAGGGCAAACGAAAGTGCTTTTGCGTACGTGATGCCTACCAGCAGAGAACCTGCAAGTCCAGGACCTTGGGTGACTGCGAAGGCATCCACTTGTTCCAGAGTGATTGCGGCTCGACTTACCGCCTCACGCACAACTGGGACGATCGCCCGCAGGTGCTCCCGCGAAGCGAGTTCGGGTACAACGCCGCCATACGGCAGATGTGTCGCGACCTGTGAAGAAACTACGTTTGAAAGCAAACGCTCGCCGTCACGCACGACTGCTGCAGCGGTTTCGTCACAGGAACTCTCAATCGCGAGGATCAGCATCGTTCTATCTTTATGATAAGGGCAGTCGAGTTAGTACTCCGCTAGCGTGAAAACACCATCCGGCACTTCATCGGGAAATCGAGCAGAAAAAGCGCAGGCATCTGCGCTGTGGGTGCTTCAGCAGTTGCGGACGCATTGCCATACAGCTTACTTCGTTGGAGGTTGCGTCCGCGATCTGCTGCTTGGCGTTTCTCCTCAGGATTACGACATTGCCACGAGCGCTCATCCTGATCAGGTGATGTCGCTCTTTCCGAACACGATCGCAGTCGGCGCCCAGTTCGGAGTGGTACTGGTCGTCGTGCCCGCAGATGGCACTGAGGACAGCAAGCCCATTCACGTGGAAGTTGCGACTTACCGCAGCGATGTAGGTTACAGCGACGGTCGTCATCCCGATGCCGTCCGCTACTCTAAGACCGCGCAGGAAGACGTACACAGGCGCGACTTCACAATCAATGGCCTGTTACTCGACCCATTGAACAATGCAGTCCTTGACTTCGTAGGTGGTCGTTCTGATCTGGAACATAAGATCATCCGGACCATTGGCGACCCGCGCCAACGCTTTCAAGAAGACAAGCTGCGCATGATGCGCGCGGTACGTTTTGCGGCACGGCTAGGTTATGGGATCGACCCAAACTCTATGAGCGTGATTCGCGAATTGGCGCGCGAGATCCATCAGGTCAGCCGCGAGCGGATTCGCGATGAGTTGGACAAGATGCTTACCGAAGGCCGCGTGCGGCAATGCTTTGAGCTATTGGATGCCACTGGTTTGCTGATTGAAGTGTTGCCCGAGGTGAGTGCACTGAAGGGAGTCGAGCAGCCACCGCAGTATCACCCGGAGGGAGACGTCTGGATTCATACGCTGCTACTACTCGAAGGACTGGAGAAAGGCTGCTCCACTGCGCTCGCGTGGGGAGTGTTGCTACACGATATTGGCAAGCCTCCCACATTTCGGGTGGCGCCGGATCGCATTCGCTTCGATCAGCACGCGGAGGTAGGAACACGCATGGCCAATGAGATCTGCCGGCGATTGCGTTTTTCAAACGACATCACCGAGCAGATCACAACCCTGGTTGCGAACCATATGCGCTTCGGTGATGTGAAGAGAATGAAGGAATCGACGCTTAAGCGCTTCATGCGATTACCGCGGTTCGAAGAGCACCTCGAACTCCACCGCCTGGATTGTTCTGCGAGTCACCGCGATCTCTCGTTGTACCAGTTCGTGCGCGAGAAGCTCGAAAACACGCCCCAGGACGAGATTCGCCCGGCGCCTCTCATCACCGGCAGGGATCTAATCGCGCATGGCTGGCAGCCCGGTCCGCAGTTTCGTGAGATGTTGCAGGCTGTTGAAGACGCCCAGCTCGAAGGAGCGCTACACACTCGAGAGGAAGCCATGTCATTTGTACAAACGAACTTTGGCAAACAGTAGAGCCGAAAGATGTAATGACGTCGAAGCGCTTCACTGTCGGTGAGCAGCTCGCCTTGCTGAAGAAGAGGTTAACTTTCAATCTTGTTAAGAATTCGTGACAGCAGCTCCCAATTTTTCAACGAAAGTTCACGATGTCTGGTAACTCGGTGGTGCCAACTTTCATCCACTCACAGACGATCAAGCAACCTCGTTGCGTGGGCAGACTGCGACGGCGTTTGACGATGCAAATCATGAAGCGAATCCGCGAGGTTCTGTATTCGTGGTTTATAACGTGGACCCACGTACTTGCTGGTGAGTTGATCGCGTTGAGTCAGCCCAGGACCAACTTTCGAAGATAAGACGGGGCCTAGAGGAAAAAGGGCCGCTCACTGAGCGGCCTTGCAATTTCGCCGAGTGCGGTGCTATTTGAATCGCTTGTTGACTTCATCCCAATTTACAACGTTCCACCACGCTGCCAGATATTCGGGGCGCCGGTTTTGATATTTCAAGTAGTAGGCATGCTCCCAGACGTCATTTCCCATAATGGCGTGATGACCGTCCATGATGGGGTTATCCTGGTTAGCGGTTGAAATCACTTCCAGCTTTCCAGCCTTGCTGTGTACGAGCCACACCCATCCGCTGCCGAAGCGCTTGGTGCCGGCGTCGTTGAATTGCTTCTGGAACTCTTCAAAGCTGCCAAATGCTTTTTTAATCTCATCACCCACACGCCCAGTCGGCGGACCTCCACCTTTCGCCTTCATAATCTGCCAGAACATCGTGTGATTCATATGTCCGCCACCGTTGTTTCGAACAGCAGCGCGTACATCTTCGGGAACGCCGTTGATATCGCGCAGCAAGTCTTCAACGCTCTTGCCGCCGAGCTGCGGATGTTTCTCGATTGCCGCATTCAAATTGTTCACGTAGGCGGCGTGATGTTTGTCGTGATGCAATGTCATGGTTTGCGCGTCGATATGAGGCTCCAGCGCGGAATAGTCGTAGGGGAGCGGCGGAAGTGAGTGCGCCACGTCTTTCTCCTTTATCTTGCAAGTTCAGCCCGCGAAGGCCAACCGGCGATGATAAATCAATCGCAGAACTGTCGTCCGACGCGTGCGGAATGCTTGATGATCGTCAAGTTAGTGAATCGTTCAGCGGGTTTCCATCGGCCGAGACAATTGCATTGATGCTGCTTAGCTCTGCGAGGATTCGCGTAGCTTCTTCCAAGGCGATGCCGGCAGCTCCGGCGATCTCTGCATTCGTACGTTTTCCATCGACGCCACGCACAACGGCAGCCGCCGTGACATCCAGTTCGACGACATAGATCTTGCCATGCGGAGTTCGAGAAAAGAGCAGCACTGTTGAGCCGCGAACATCAGTCACAGGAGTGTCCCCGCTTTTCAAATGCCGCAAGACATCGGGAATCCGAAACTGGAACTCCCGCACAATCGTTGAAGGACAAAGTTGTGCCAATCCAGCTGCACGCGGCACTTCTAGCGTGGCCAATTGCAAGAAGAACGCGAACTCATACTCCAGCAGCTCGCTCCACCATTCATCGCTTCGCAAGGACCGCAGAACTGAAAGCACAAGATTTCCTACCGCCTTCGCAGTCACCAGGGAACCTAGAACGCAACCAGCTAGAATTGCGTCAAACTGCGGGCTCTCGACTATCTCCGCTGGTCCGCTTTCTGACTTAAGAACGTCTTTGGAGTAATGGAATCCACGATACAGGCGGTCACGATAATAGCGACGCGCCAGGAATCGCGAGAAGCGCTGCGCACGATCCGCTTGAGTTTCATTTAGAAAATCAGGGGAAGGACCGGAGCAGCGCAGATTCGCGTCGGTTAGATAATCGATCAGCCGATCTTGGAGTTCGCGGTCAGAGAGAGAGTTGTTTTGGTTTTCGGGATCTGCGGTGAAGACGTCGCCAGCGCTCATCTGCTTCATCGCGGGCATTGATCAGCTCGCCGCCACGCCAACCCCAGCAAAGGCGGCTCGGGTGCGTCGCATACTGTCCTCAAGTTGGGCCGCAGTCACTGTTGGCGAAAACACGTCGACGGTCACAGCGCGCAATTTTGGCGCTCGCTCCGCGACCCAATTCGCTACAAGCAAGATCTCATCGGTTGGCGGACTCGGCGCGATCCAGGGACCTTGCAGGTCGCGGTCGTACTCCACACCTGCTACGTGGATTTCAACCACACGATCTAAAGGAAAATCAGCCAGATATTCCTGGGCATCGATTCCGCGGTAGTGAGCAGCAAGCCAGATGTGTGGTACATCGATCAGGAAGCCGCAGCCCGTTTGCTCGAAGAACCGCCGCAGGAATTCACCTTCGCTCATCTGGGCATGCCTGACCGAGAAGAAGCCAGGAATGTTCTCCATCACGAGGGGAGCGCCGACCGCGTCTCTGAGCACGAGAGCGTTCTTGCAAAAACGTTGCAGGAACTCCTCTGTATAAAGCGGGGGAAAAACATAATCGAGGGAACGTGCGCGGTCCCTGGTGTGCAGGCATTGAAAGTGTTCTGCAACCCAAGGGCCCTTGTAACGCTGCTGAAGCTTACTAGCGCGTTCGAGTGCGAAGTCGCTGAGCGGATCGGAGAGCTGTCCCAGGTAATCGTGAAGCAGCAATGGGAATTGCTGCTGGATTTGCGAGAAGAACTCGTCATCTCCGGCTGGCGGATCGGCCATCGAAAGGTGGTCGATCAGCTCCCGATGGTCGAGAGTGAACTGCGCAAGATGTGGATTGTAGAAAGTGCCGATGGAAAGCCGGTCTTGAGGAATGAAAGGCATGCGGAGAATCGGTAGAGGCGTCCGCCGCGGCGGGCGCCTCTACCAAATATCAATCAGTGGCAGGTGGGAGCGACCTCGGTGCTCTCAACCAGCTTTACGCTGTTGTGACAGGTCGGGGCCACCTCGGCGGTCTCAACCAGTTTTACGTTGGAGTGACAGGTCGGAGCTACTTCGCTGATTTCGATAATCTTCATTCAGTTTCTCCTTGTAATTCTCCAAATTGCGTTACAGCCAGTGACTAGATGCGACAAGAGTCCAAACTGGTGTGCGAAATTTTCTCAGACCGGCCGAATTTGGGCAAATTGAGCAGTTTTTACATGGCTTGCGCCGCATGGCGCGACAGCGTGCCCGATACAATGCGGTTCAGATGGCCCCCAAATCAACAGCGCCTGCGGTGACCCAGCCCTTCAAGACCATCGTACTATTGCGGGAGCAACAGATAGCCGAACAATTCTGCGACGCGTTTCAGCAGCGATATCTTCCCGAGCACTTGTTCTATTGGTTGCCATCTTCAGTGCAGGCCTGGGTCGATCTCTGCCGTTCCAGCGAATACAAGAACGCAAGTCGTGCGCTTGAAGTGTTAAACCTCGCATCGCCTGTGTTGGCGCAACAGCTTTTCCATATTTGCACCCTCTGCGGGTTAGGGTGTGGCGAGGGCAGCAAGGATCGTGTGTTGCTGGAGCAATTCGCCAGCAGCGGCAAACGACTGAACTACGTGGCCGCCGACTTCAGCCAGCCGCTGCTCGAACTCGCTGCCGCTCAGGTAGACGGAATCGCGCGGACAAGCCTTGGCTGCAAGCTTGATATCTTCGACGATGGTCATCTGGATGCGACCGTCAGCCTCGCTCAGAGCCTTGGCGGTCCTGTCTTGTGTTCCGTTTTGGGCAACACTCTCGGAGCTTTCGATCCGGACAAATTCCCTCGACGTCTTCGAACATATATGCGCGATCACGGCCGATTCCTCTTTGACGGCGAAATCTTTAGCGAGCAAACGCTTGACGGATACAATAACCCGACCAACCGGCGCTTTGCATTGGGTCCGCTGACTGGAGTTGGCATTAGTGAAGAGGACGGCAAGCTGGAATTTTCCATTACGCGGGCAGGCGACGGTCTCTTCGCCGTCACGAAGCATTTCATCGCGACGCGCGATCTTCGGGTGCATGTGGGTAGCAACTCGATCGAGATTCAGTCAGGGGAGAAGCTGCGCATGAGCAGCTCGATCAAATACCTAAACGAATCTGCGCTGCTGAGCTTTGTGGAAGCTGCAGGATTCATGATCGATTCGCGTTGGCGAAGTCATGATGGGCAATTCGTGCTTGCATGTTCTGCGCCAAGTTAAACAGAAAGGTAAGAACACTGATTGGACGGATTTGAGGGATCTGACAGATCAACCAGGCAAGAGTCGGATGTGTCCGTCCAATCCGTCTAATCTGTTCAATGCGTGTTCTTGTCTTTACTCAGCCCAACGGCGGAAGATCAAAGAGCCATTCGTGCCGCCGAATCCGAAGGAATTCGACAGCGCGATGTTCACCTTGGCGTTACGCGACTTATTTGGAACGTAATCAAGATCGCACTCCGGATCCGGATTGTCGAGATTGATAGTCGGCGGAAGCATCTGATCGCGAAGTGCCAAAACGGTAATACCGGCTTCGAGGCCGCCGGCGCCACCGAGCAGGTGCCCGGTCATCGATTTTGTGGAACTTACTGACAGACCATTCTTTGCGTGCTCTCCAAAGGCGTGTTTGATGGCCTTGGTTTCGAGCACGTCGCCGAGCGGAGTGGAAGTGCCGTGCACGTTGATGTAGTCCACCTGCTCCGGCTTGAGATTCGCGTCGCGTAGCGCATTCAGCATCACACGATATCCGCCCTCGCCTTCTTCGGCGGGTTGCGTGATGTGGTAAGCGTCGGCACTCATGCCGTACCCGATCACCTCCGCCATCACCGTCGCTCCGCGGCGGCGCGCGAACTCCAGATCCTCGAGGATCAGGATGCCCGCGCCTTCGCCGATGACGAAGCCATCCCGGTCAACGTCGAAAGGACGACTTGCCTTTTCGGGACAATCGTTCCGCGTGGAGAGCGCGCGCATGGCAGCGAATCCGCCAACACCCATGGGAGTGATCGCGGCCTCGGTTCCACCGGCGATCATTACATCGGCATCGCCGCGGGCGATGATTTTGTAGGCATCACCGATAGAGTGCGCGCTCGTCGTGCAGGCTGTGGCGGTCGCCTCGTTTGGACCTTTGGCGTTGTAGCGAATGCTCACGTGTCCAGCAGCGAGGTTGATGATGGCTGCAGGAATGAAAAACGGCGAGATCTTGCGCGGACCGCCGTTGATCAGGTTCGAGTGCTCGCGCTCGATGATGTCGAATCCGCCGATGCCTGAGCCGATGTGTACGCCGACGCGCTCGGCGATCTCTGACGTAACGTTCAGGCCCGACATCTTCACCGCTTCATCCGTGGCCGCCATGCACAGATGAATAAAGCGGCCCATTTTCTTGACTTCTTTTTTCTCGATGAAATTCAGCGGATCGAAGTGCTTCACTTCGGCGGCGATGGTGCACGCATAACCCGTGCTATCAAAGCCGGTGATCGTGGCTACGCCGCTCTTGCCGGCAAGAAGATTCGTCCAGGCCTCCGCACTGGTGTTGCCCACCGCGCAAATCAGGCCCAATCCAGTAACGACGACCCTACGACTCAAGCTTACTTGCCGCCTTTCGCGTGCGCGTTGATGTAGTCGATGGCATTCTTGACGGTCTTGATCTTCTCGGCTTCTTCGTCAGGGATCTCGATGTCGAAGGCCTCTTCAAATGCCATCACGAGTTCGACAGTATCGAGCGAGTCGGCGCCAAGGTCGTCCACGAACGACGCGTTGGGGGTGACTTCGCCTTCATCGACGCCAAGTTGCTCCACAATAATCTGCTTAACTTTCTCGTCTACTGCGGCCATTCGCGTTCCTCGCTCTTCTGGGATGTGACTGCAACCGCTACTGCTTCTTCGATTTCTTCTTGTCTGGCTTTGCCTTCAGCCGATCAATCAGCTCTAGCGCGTGAGTACAGCGCGAAATTTCCTCTCATCATTGTCGGGAATCAGTACATCAAAAGCCTCTTCGAGAGCCATTACCAGTTCGACGTGATCCAGAGAATCTATTTCGGCGAACGGATCGACTTCGATCATACGATGGACAGTTTACTGCTTGGCTATTTTGGAATTCTTCTCGATGTAGCTGACCGCGTCTTGCACAGTTTTAATCTTCTCGGCTTCCTCGTCGGGGATTTCGAGATCGAAAGCTTCTTCGAAGGCCATGATGAGTTCTACGCGGTCGAGCGAATCGGCGCCAAGGTCGTCCACGAAAGATGCGCTGGGTGTGACCTCGCCCTCTTCCACGCTGAGCTGGTCCACAATGATCTGCTTAACTTTCTCTTCAACCCCAGGCATGCGAACTCCTCCTGTAATGCGCAAACGCGCACATCACAAACTCCTCAGTCTATATGGGGCTGCGTCGTTTTGTCATTTGCTGGGCTGTTCGGTTTGTTATTCGAACGACAGCGAGGAATTCCCTACTGAACCCATGCATTTTCATGGCAATAGGGATTCCTCGCCCTGACGGTCTCGGAATGACAGCAGGATCAGCGCGCCGGTGGAACGCCACCATATTGATCGCGCAAACGCGTCTGCCGGTTTTCCATTGGAATGCTTCGACCCTCGATGAACACTTGCTTCACGTCGGTCTTCACATCCAATGGGTCGCCGTTGGCGATCACGATGTTTGCCGTTTTTCCGACGTCCAGCGAGCCTAGTTTGTCGGCCACGCCCCAGATCTCTGCGGGATTAATCGTCACGGCTTTCAGTGCTTCCTCATATGGGAGGCCAAAGGCGACCGAATATCCAGCGGCGTAAGGCAGATTGCGATTGTGCTCCACACGATAGGATGCGAAAGCGATCTTCACTCCCCGCTTCGCTAACTCGGCGGGCAGCGAATAAACCGCGTCGTAACGTTCGTCGCCTCGCGGAAAGTCGTAGATGGGGCCAACGATTACTGGCACCTTCCAGGAGGCGATCTCGTCGAGGATTTGTTGCGAGTGTGTTACATGGTTTAAAACAACTTTCAAGTTGAACTCGCGCGCAAGACGCATGGCATTTTCCACGTCATAGCCATCGCGGGCGCCGATGACGACCGGCTTTTGCCCGTGCAAGTAGGGTAAAAGGGCTTCGAGCTTGAGATCCCGCTTCTGACGATCTCCTCCCCCGCCGCTCCTGCCGGTGCTGCTGCTGCTGTCAGCCTTCTTGTTCTCGCCGGCTTTGAGCTTGGCTTCGTAATCCTGCGCGTCCATGAACGCCTGACGCAGCTGCGTCGCGAGTCCCATTCTCGTCGAAGGAAAACGATTACTGATGCCACCACCGCCACCTTCGCCGCGTCCGCCTCGACGGCGCTGGTCAGCGGAAAAGTTCAAGGCTAGCGCGACGTCGCGAACCAGGATCATCTGATCGCGATCCTTGCCGTCAAGTTGAATGAAGATGTCCTGGCCGGGCAGGCTATCGTCAGTGCCCGGAGCAACGATAGCATTGGTAATGCCGTTTACGCGGACTACTGGAATCCGCTGAGTTTCAGAATGAAATGCGTCGGCGACATGCATGTGCGGCATGATTTCGTCGCTCGGCTCATTCATATCGTTGCTCATCTGATCGGCCTCAACTTCAACCAAGCCGAGGTTGGTCTCCGAATCGATGAGCCCCGGATAAACCGTCATGCCGGTAGCATCAACAACCGTGGCACCGCGTGGAATCGCAGTTCCCGCGGGACCGACGGCAGTGATCTTCCCGTTTTCCATCACGACCACGCCGTTTTCGATGACGCCGTGAGTAATGGTGAGCAGCTTGCCTCCGCGAATCGCGATTGGCCCGGTAGCTTCAACCTGCGACGTGGCGATTCGTGTCTTCTGTTTAGAGCTTTGAGCCGACGCGAACAACGCGAGGAGCACAACAGCGGTAATTGTGCGTGTGCTTTTCATTAGTGCGCCTCCCCCATGCCCATCTCGTCCATTTCACTGCCATCAAAATCAGAACCCGACATTGGCGTGTCCTTCCAATGAGTGAGTCCCAGACCGGGAAGCGAGCTGTCAAAATAAACTTCGCCGTCGATGATCGTCTTCTCCACCCTCGCGTAGCTGGAGAGTGGATCTTTGTCCCAGATACTGATGTCACCATCCTTGCCTACGTCCAGAGAGCCCACGCGATCGTCTACGCCGATGATCCATGCAGGATTCAATGTGATCATCTTCAGCGCCTCTTCCTGCGTTGCTCCACCGTAGCGCATTACCTTGCCGGCATCCTGATTCAGACGACGGACTACATCGTTCGAATCGCTCTTCAGCGCGACGCGCACCCCATGCCGCGACGACATGACAGCGTTCCAGGGCTGTGCGTCCCAGGCTTCGTCCTTGAAACCCCACCAATCCGGCCAGGTGGCGATGCCCACTCCTTCGGCTGCGATCTTGTCGGCAACTTTGTAAGCCTCGAGTGCGTGGTGAAACGCGCGTATCTTGTACCCAAACTCGCGCGCCATTGCCATTTCCGTTAGAAATTCATCGGCGCGATAACAATGAATCTGGACGAGCAGTTTGCCGCGCAATACATCGGCCAGAGCTTCCAGCTTCAGATCCCGCTTCGGCGCTCTAGCTTCCTTGTCGCCCTTCTGCACTTTGCCGTTGTAGTCGTCCCAGTCACGCATGTATTCCTTGGCCTGCTGCAGGGCCTCGCGCTGTACCTCAAAGTTGCCCATCCGGGTGGAAGGAGTCTGATTGCGCGATCCATAGACGCGCTTTGGATTCTCACCGCTGGCGAACTTGATCGAGCGCGGCGCGTTGGGAAAGAGCATCTGATCTCGGCTCAACCCAAACTTGTTCTTGATCACCACTGCCTGGCCGCCGATCATGTTGGCAGATCCATGCAGCAGCAGTAACGAGGTCACACCACCTGCAAGCGCCTGATACAAGCCTTTGTCGGTATTGACGAAGGCGTCCAACATATTCATTGCTGGCGTGATCGGGCTGGTGGCTTCGTTCACGTCGCCATCAAGTGCAAGGTGAGAGTGTGCATCGATGATTCCCGGCATCACGAATTTGCCGGTGGCGTCGATCACCGTTGCTCCCGCAGGGGCCGAGATGTTCGCTCCGACCTGGGCGATTTTGCCGTTGTGTACCAGCACGCTGCCGTTCTGGATGACTCCATGTGTGACGGTGAGCACGGTGCCGTTCTTGATCAACAAATCCGCTTGCGGGCTCTGCGCCTCCCCAGCGCTCTGGGCGGCGGCAGAGAACGTGAGCACGAGCGCAACTGCTCCGAGGCGCACAGCCCAGGAAAAGATTGCCATCGCGATTCTCCTTAAATGAATTGTGAGGATTGGAATAAAACGACGAAGACACAGAAGGGTAAATGGACACGGCAGCAAGAAGCAATAAGCGATAGGCGATACGCGATACGCGATACGCAATACCAAAAGCAGAAACAACTGGCTTTCAGCGCATCGCCTATCGCTTATTGCTTCTTGCTGCTTTATCCTTTCCCGGCTATGCGCGCCGTCGTTCAGCGAGTCACAAAGGCTTCCGTAACAGTAGAAGACTCCATCGTTGGCGCGATTAGGCTGGGGTTGCTCGTGCTGCTCGGCGTCACCAGCTCCGACACGACTGGCTCGGCCGACTACATGATCGACAAGTTGCTGGGGCTCCGCGTATTTGAGGATGAGGACGGTAAGATGAACCTCAGCGTGCGTGAGGTCGGGGGAGCGGTGCTCGTCGTCTCGCAATTCACGCTCTTCGGCGATGTGCGGCGTGGAAAGCGTCCTTCCTTCGACGATGCCGCCCGTCCGGAACTAGCTCGTTCTCTTTACGAGTACGTTGTTGGCAGAATCCGAGAGCAAGGTGTTGAGTGTGCCACTGGAGAGTTTCAGGCGATGATGCAGGTCTCGCTAGTGAACGACGGTCCCGTGACCATCCTGATCGATTCGGAGAAAACCTTCTAGGAACGGATTGCCTCGTGACTTTGATGGCACGCCTCCGGTTGAAAAAACCTTCCTTGGTTTCCATGGTTCGTGCCAGGGCATCGACTTCAGTCGTGCCGAACGGATGCGAGCTTTGTCCGGTCCTTGCTGCGGTGGGGCGGAGCGTAGACCGAAGTGACAAAAAGAAAGGCTTTTTCTTGTGCGCTCTGCTTCCTGCGGCTGACCTTCGGCAGAGTAGAAGTCGAAGTTACTAACACTCTTGAGAATCCTCTTGCGGCGTGACTGAAGTCGATGACCTGACACGAACCGAAGCACGATTGTTCTGATTCTCACAATTACCCGTCTCTCCAGGGTTTGCTAAATTGGAAATAGGATGCGCAAACTTTGGGAGAAGTGGATGTTCGCGTGGGAAACCCATCTCACCACGCGCGATACCAATCGCATCGTTCGTCCTCTGGAGTGGGGCATTGAGTGGACCCGTCAGTGGCCGCAGGTAAATGGCAGCTTTCCGACCTCGCCTTCGGAATACGACAACGCTCGCGCCGAGAGCTACTTCAGCGAGTTGAATCCGCGCATCGTTAGCGACAGCGATCGCTTCTTCAGTTACGACGCTCCCACCGATTTCCATCTCGAAGAGCGTCTGCCGAAGCTGTTTCCCACCAACATGCGCCAGCAGAAACAGCTCGACAAGCTCGAGAAGATGTCGCGCACAGGGAAATTGCGTCCCGCAAAGTTCTTGAGATTCACATCGCCGGTGCGCACTCCATATCCGGAAAACGATGTAGTCAACGCGCGCTGGTTCCCAGCATTCGATCGCGAAGGCAAGCCGAGTAAGAAGGCAGTGGTCGTTCTCCCACAATGGAACGCGGATGCCTTTAGTCACAACGCGCTGTGCGCGATCATGAATCGGTATGGCGTTTCTGCCCTCCGCCTCAGCAAGCCGTACCACGACATTCGACGCCCCGCGGAGATCGAGCGCAGCGACTATGCCGTTTCAGCGAACATCGGACGCACGCTGGATTCCTGCCGCCAGGGCGTCATCGACATTCGCTGCTGTCTCGACTGGCTGGAGATGAAGGGCTGTCGGCGTTTCGGCATCCTGGGAACAAGCCTGGGTTCTTGTTATGCATTCATTGCCAGCGCTCACGATGCGCGGTTGGAGGTAAATGCGTTTAATCACGCGTCGACCTACTTCGGCGACGTTGTGTGGACCGGACAATCCACGCGCCACATCCGCGCGGCTCTCGAAGACATAATGGATCTCGATCGACTGCGGCAGCTCTGGCTCGCGATCAGTCCGGTTGCCTACATGAAAAAGTTCGCCGCACACCGCAAGAAGGTGCTTGTGGTCTATGCCAAATACGACCTGACTTTCTTGCGCCAACTCTCAGAGCAGGTTGTTCAACTTTTCCGCGAATACGAGGTCGATTTCAAAGCAGTCGCTCTTCCCTGTGGCCACTACACCGTCGGGGAAATACCCTTCAAGTTCCTCGACGGCTGGCATCTAGGCTGGTTTATCTATTCGGCGTTTAAGCAGCTGGAGAAGCAGCCTTTGAGCGTGTGAGCTTATAAGCTGCCCACAATACTCAGGCGCTCTGTTTGGCAGAGTTCGGCTTCAAAGATTGCTGAAAAAAGCGCAACACACAGTCAGCGTCCTGCTACAAAAAATTCACTGCTTATACACTGTTATTCACTATTCCCAAAATCGACTTTCTCGGATTTTGGGCGGAATTCGATAACCTTCAGGTGAAATTCGAAAAATTCACTGTTATTTTCACTGTTCCAGCGCGAGCAGGAAGCCGTTTAGCACATCGATCTCTCGGCCCTTCCAAGGCCCCCAAACGGCTCTCATTTGGTCTAGTCCGTTGGTAACTAAGCGATAACCCTCGCCAATTACTCAGGTACCCTTTTCATTGACTTGGCGGTTGGGACACAGTACTTTTCCACCACAGCACTCGTACGCTTCCCCCTCAGTACAAAAGGACGATTTGTGGGTATCAAGATATTACTCGCCGATGACAGTGTGACCGCCCAGAACATGGGCAAGAAGATCCTGAGTGAAGCCGGCCACGATGTAGTCACTGTCAGTAACGGCGCCGCCGCTGCCAAGAAGATCGCGGAAGTAAAACCCGAACTCGTTCTACTCGATGTTTTCATGCCCGGCTACAGCGGTCTGGAACTCTGCGAGAAGCTGCGCAACTCGGCAGAGACAGCTAAGCTCCCTGTTCTCCTCACTGTTGGACGCATGGAGCCATACAGTCCTCAGGACGGGGCTCGCGTAAAAGCCGACGGCGTAATCGTGAAGCCCTTTGAAGCAACGGATCTCACCGCCGCGGTGGAACGTTTTGCCCAGAAGGCCAAAGCCGAGCAGTCCGGGGACTACGCGCACACGATAAAAATTCCAGCTCCACCCGGATCGAGGGACGACACCGGAAGAGAAAGTCAGAAGATTGTGGTCTCCACGCCTGGTGGTGGCGAGCCGCGCGCATATGAGCAGACTATGCGCCTCGATCCTGCTCAGATCGCGGCACTGCTCAAAACGGGCACTGCCAAGACTGAAAAGCCAGCGGCCGCTCCCGAACCAGCGGCGGAAGATTATGTTACGCCACGTCCCCCAGCTACCGAAATCCCCTCTGCTCAAGCGGCCTCTCCAGCGTTAGGCAGTGATCTATTGCCCGAGCCGCACACGAAAGAATCGCAGCGAACTGCTGCTCCCTCGTATATGGCGCAATACCTCGATCAATCGGCCGACGATGCCTACACGGCAGTCACCGCGCGGCCTGCGGTTGGTCCTGCAGCAGAGTTTGACGTTGAGAAGACGGTTGTCATACCGCATGAAAAGGTCCCTTCTCGAGCAGCGGAGTTCCCGGTACACGAGCAATTGTCGCCGACCATTCCTATTTCTGAAGAATTTGTTCCCCAGCGCTATCCTGGCGATATCAACCCACCTCCTGTGGCTTCTGCCGAAGGACTAGAACTAACGTCCGTTCCGCCGGTTCCCGATGTTCCCATCGTGCATGAGAGTGGACTCGTGACTACGACTCAAAGTGTAGACACGCCTACCATCATCATGAAGGATCCCGCCTTGGTCACCGATCCCCATCGCGCGACCATGGATTTCCCAACACAATTTGGCGTTGCGGAACCTCCCTCCGCGGACTTGACGGTCACGGCGGACGCTGCAACTGCTCCGGTGGACGAGTTCGAGGCGCGCCTGCAAGCCGCGATGGCGAGCTATGAGCAAACATCGACAACCGATCTGCCATTGCCAACTCCAACGGAGACGTCTCCGGATCTGCATGCCGGGCTCACCACTGAACTGCCGCCTCCGGCGGAGCTGCAACCCGAAGTGGCGAGTGATCTTCCATCTCCCATCGAAGGATCGGCCGCGGTTGACGAGTTAGACGAACCCTTTTTTGCTACAGCTCCTATCGGATCAACGGATCTTGCACTTCCCGAGCCCATTCAGCCGCTTGAAGTGACCCATGATGTCATCCCCTCCAACGTAGTCGAGTTTCCCTCTGCTTCGCACATTCCTCCTGCATCGACCGAACCGCCTCAGCACGAAGTAATTGCTGAGGAAACGAACCCCGAAGTGGTTGTCGACACCTCGAGCGTAGTTGCCAGCTCCACGCAACACGTAGATTCCCCGGTCGTCGAAAAAGCCGAGGTTGTCCCCATGGCGATGGCCGCCGCGGCTGCTGCTTCGGCACCGACCCTTACGCCTACACATTCCAACTACGAGGCAGAAGCGGAACTCGCCCGCGCTCTCAAAAAGGCGATGGGAGCAGAATCCGACACGAGTTCCGTTCCTGTCGCAGTTCACGATGCTGAGCGGGAGCCCTCGGGCGAAGACGCAAATCGCCTGGCTGCGGCAGTTGAAAAGGTGATGCAGCGAGAGCTTCCTGGCCTGATCTGGAAGATCATGGCGGAACTTGACATAAGCAAGCGCTAGCTTGTCTCACTTCCTAAGCAAGTGCACTCATTGCGGGAGAAGTGCGTTGTAGAACATACTATCCGGCGTTCCCCGGGAGGCTTTGGTCGCTATGCTTCTCGCCGTCACCGTCTTCCCCTTTCTCTGCGCTTTGATTCTTTTCGCCTACTTTTTTGGCAAGTTTGCCGGAAAATCGGACACGCCTGAGATCGCAGGCGCGATGCGCCAAATGAATCAGGCAAGGATTATTCCTTTCCCGGAACCGCAGCCTGAGAATGCAAGGGCCAGAGCTGCTGGAGCATAGCCGTAGCCGGAAGCGCCAGTTGCGCCTAATATGATGGCGACGTTTCGTCGCTCATCGCGTGGCTAGGGTTTCGTCTATCTACTGCTCGGCGTGCGGCTCGGAGATTCAATCCGGCGCACGCTTCTGCCCCTCGTGTGGCTCGGCGCAGGCTGCTAACTCCGATCCGTCGGCCACGGCCACTTCGACTCCAGCCCCACCGCCCTCAGCTAAGCCTGCAATCCGGAGTACGTCGCGTTCATCTTCGTCGAGCAGTTCGATTTCTCAGGGGAGATTTTTGCCGGGCACGCTGCTGGCTGCGCGTTATCGCATCATTGCGTTGCTTGGGCGCGGAGGTATGGGCGAGGTCTATCGCGCTGATGACCTCACGCTGGCTCAACCGGTGGCACTGAAATTTCTTCCGGAAGCGGTCACGAACGATCCCGCCTCACTGGAACGCTTCCGCAACGAAGTGCGGATTGCCCGCCGCATCTCCCATCCGAATGTCTGTCGCATTTACGACATCGGCGAAGCCGATGGTCTCACCTTTCTATCGATGGAGTACGTCGACGGCGAAGATCTCGGCTCGCTCCTGCGCCGCATCGGTCGCCTCCCAGGCGACAAAGCTTTGGAAATCGCGCGCAAGCTGTGCGCTGGTCTGGCCGCCGCGCACGATAAAGGCGTCCTGCATCGGGACTTGAAGCCCGCCAACATCATGCTGAACAGCCAAGGTGAAGTCGCGATCATGGACTTCGGCCTGGCTGAACTTGCCGAGCTCATCACGGAGGACCAGGTCCGCCACGGAACTCCAGCATACATGGCGCCGGAGCAGCTCGCCGGCAAGGAAGTTACCGTCAAGAGCGACATCTATTCGCTCGGCCTGGTGCTCTACGAAATCTTCACCGGTAAGCGCGCCTTTCAGGCAGAGACGCTAGCGGAAATTGTTCGCACGCGAAGCGAGACTCCAACACCAGCTAGCCCGTCGAGCCTGGTGCGCGATCTCGACCCGGGAGTAGAGCGCGTTATATTGCGCTGCCTCGAGCCCGAACCCGCGATGCGCCCAGCGACCGTGCTGAGCGTAGCTGCAGCGTTGCCCGGTGGTGATCCGCTCGCCGCCGCGCTTGCCGCCGGTGAGACACCATCACCGCAGATGGTGGCTGCCGCGGGCGAGGTGGAGGGCCTGGCGCCGAGGATCGCCGTGCCCTGTCTTGCGGTACTGCTCCTGGGAGTAATCATCAGCTACTTTTTTGGTGTACGCATAAGCATCTACGACAAGATACGGATCGAGCAGTCTCCAGAAGTTCTTGCGCATCGCGCGCAGCAGATCGCTGCATGCGTCGGCCACACCGCTCCGCCTGCAGATACGGCCTACGGCTTCAACGATGACTATCAATATTCGAAGTATGCTAAGGAGAACGATAAGCCAATCCCAAGCTGGGATGACCTGCTGAAAAAGAGCCCACCGATCTTGCGGTACTGGTACCGCAGCAGCCCGCAACGCATGCTGGCAACGGATTACAGAGAGAGTTCTCTCACTCCGGGTATCGTCTCAGAGAGTGACCCGCCATTTATAACGCCCGGTATGGTCTTCGTCATTCTCGATATGGACGGGCGCCTAATCTCGTTTGAAACGATTCCTCCGCAACGCGAGGACAAACCCGAAGGAGTAAAGCCAGTCGATTGGAGTCCACTGTTTACCGCAGCTGGACTCGATCCCAAGGCGCTCACGCCTGTTGACCCAATTTGGAACTCTCTCGCGGCTTCCGACACCAGGGCTGCATGGACTGGAACCTGGCCGGGCAGCAATCGTCCGCTGCGAGTGGAAGCTGCGGCCCTACATGGAATGCCGGTCTCGTTTTCGCTCTTTGGACCATGGACACCGGCATGGCGTCAGAATCCTGACCAAAGCACGAAGGCCCAGCGCGCCGGTGGAATCATTTTCACTGTGGTCGGCTGCATTGTGATCTTCGGCGCAATTTACTTCGCCTATCGCAACTGCCAGGCCGGAAGGAGCGATCCCCAGGGCGCGCTTCGCCTTGCACTCTTCGTCCTCGTGGTGCAAGTTGCGCTTTGGATATTTCGTGCCCATCTCACGATGACGATTGCGACCATCGGCAGCCTGCTGATGGCGATAAGCACGGCTCTTTTCTGGGGTGTGCTGGTTGCTCTCATCTACCTTGCTTTGGAACCCTATGTGCGGCGCCGCTGGCCGCACAGCATCATTTCCTGGAGCAGGCTGCTTCTCGGCCGCTGGCGCGATCCGCTGGTAGCACGCGATGTGCTCTTCGGATTCGTGCTCGGCAGTTTCTGGGTAATCGTCGTTCAGGGATTCATTGCCTACCTGATCCACATCGGCGATGTCCCCCATATTGGGAGGACGGAATATCTCTTGGGAGGACGTCACACACTAGGTGCAGCGTTACTTCTCGTTCCCGCAGACATCCGCACGACGCTGCTCTTCTTTTTCCTGATATTCCTGCTCCGCCTCGTTCTTCGAAACGAGTGGCTCGCGGCTGCAGGCTTCGTGCTCCTCTTTAGCACGATGCAAAGTCTGGGCGAAGACTATTTCTGGGTCGCCATGATCGTCTTCATCACCATTTATTCACTGGCAGCAATCGCGTTGGTACGCTTCGGCTTGGTCAGCCTCGCTGCTGCGTTCTTCATCGCGGACTTCCTGCTGGACGTGCCCATGACCTCCAACTTCTCCAATTGGTTCATCGGCTCGACGGTCTTCGTCTATGCGAGCGCGATAGCCCTATCGCTGTTAGCGTTTTACACCGCGCTTGCGGGGCAGAAGTTGTGGAAGGAAGAATTGTTCGAGTAAGGCGGTCATCGGCTTTCGTGCGAATAAGCATTATCGAAGTTCCGAAGAAAAATTTTCAGGCTGGCTTCTCGGATAAGTTGTTTTCCCGTATCGGCCTTCGCACCTTCGAGGCAGAACCCTGAAAACCGAAGGCCTATGTACGCATGTTATCGTTTAAGTATCGCCTTTATGCCCCACGAGCTTCCAAAGACCTACGATCCAAGCGCCATCGAACCGCGCTGGGCTGAGTACTGGGAAAAGGAGAAGCTCTTTCACGTCGAAACTCCGGCTGCAAAGACGAGCGAGCCAACTTTCACGATTCTGCTTCCGCCTCCGAACGTGACGGGAAATCTGCACATGGGGCATATGTTCGAACACACGGAGTCTGACATTCTCGTGCGCTGGCATCGTATGCGCGGCGAGACAACGCTTTGGATTCCGGGAACAGACCACGCCGGCATTGCGACGCAGATGCTGGTGGAGCGGCAGCTCGAAAGCGAAGGAATTAAGCGTACCGATCTGGGACGCGAGAAGTTTGTGGAGCGCGTGTGGGAGTGGCGACGTCTCTACGGCGGCAACATTCTCAAGCAGATGAAGCGGCTCGGCGATTCCGTTGACTGGTCGCGCGAGTACTTCACCATGAACGAAAACCTGAACCGCGTCGTGCGCGAGGTCTTCGTCCGTCTTTGGGAACAAGGGCTGATCTATCGCGGCGAGTACATCGTGAACTGGTGTCCGCGATGCCTGACAGCGATCTCCGACCTCGAAGTTGTGCACGAGGAGCAGCAAGGCAAGCTCTACGAAATTCGGTATCCGCTTGTTGACGGCAGTGGATCGATTCACATCACCACCACGCGTCCCGAAACTATGCTCGGCGACGTTGCTGTGGCGGTGAATCCGAATGATGAGCGCTACCGCGAGTTGATCGGCAAAAAGCTGCGCTTGCCGCTGATGAATCGTGAGATAACGATCATCGCCGACGAGCTCGCAAATCCCGAATTCGGAACCGGTGCGGTGAAGGTGACTCCTGCTCACGATCCGAATGACTTCGTGATGGGCAAGCGGCACAACCTCTCCATGCTGAAAATCATGGACGAGCATGCGCGGATCAACCAGAACGGTGGTGTGTATGCCGGCCTCGATCGATACGAAGCGCGCAAGCGCGTGCTGGCCGACCTCGAATCCCAGCACTTCCTGGTGAACGCAAAGGATCACATCCTCGCCATCGGCAAATGCCAGCGCTGCGGAACTGTCGTGGAACCAAGCCTCTCGATGCAGTGGTTCCTCAAAATTCAGCCGCTCGCGGACAAGGCGATCGCTGCAGTCAACAATGGACACATCCGCTTCACGCCAGAGAATTACAAGACCATCTACCTGAACTGGATGAACAATATCTACGACTGGTGCATCTCGCGCCAGCTGTGGTGGGGTCATCGAATTCCGGCCTGGTACTGCACGAAGAGCGGCTGCGCACAATCAAAGAGCGACCTGAAGTCGCGGCCCATCGTAAGCCGCGAGAACCCATCCAAATGTCCAGATTGCAGCTCCGCCGTGGAGCAGGAGACCGACGTTCTCGATACCTGGTTCTCGTCGGCGCTGCTTCCATTTACTTCGCTAGGCTGGCCGGAGCACACGCGCGATCTTGATGTGTTCTACCCAACATCGCTGATGATCACGGGCTTCGACATCCTGTTCTTCTGGGTGGCGCGCATGACCATGATGGGGTGCCACTTCATGCAGGACATGCCGATGCCTGACGGCAGCAATCGTCCTGCTTCCGAAGCTGTTCCGTTCCGGGACGTGTACATCCACGCACTGGTGCGCGATGCCGAGCGGCAGAAGATGTCGAAGACGAAAGGTAATGTCGTCGATCCCATCGACATCACCGACAAGTACGGGACCGATGCCGTGCGTTTCACCCTGGCATCCATGGCATCGCCGGGAACTGACATCGCCTTCAACGAAAGCCGGATCGAAGGCTACCGGAACTTCGCCAACAAGATCTGGAACGCTGCTCGGTTCATGTTCATGAACATCGATAAGGCGAGCGAGGCGGGAGCGTGGAAGCAGGGAAATCTGGCGTCGCTCGTCAACGACACTTACAAGCTGGAGAGCTCAGCGCCGCTTGTGGATCGGTGGATCGAAGCCCGTTTTCAGCAGACAGCGCACGACGTGAATGCTGCATTGGCAGAGTATCGCTTCGATGAAGCTGCGAATCTGGTTTACCAGTTCTTCTGGGGCGATCTGTGTGCCTGGTACATCGAGGCTGTAAAACTGCGTTCGGATTTCTCCGGCCGCGCTCGGACGCAAGCACAAGCTGCACTCAATCATCTCGTGAGGATGTTTGAGGGTTCGCTGCGCTTGCTGTCACCATTCATGCCATTCATTACTGAGGAAATCTGGCATGCGCTGTGGCAACAAAAGGAGCCGGTAAGGTCGATTGCGCTTACACGCTTCCCGCTTGGCGCGGAACTCGGGAGGGCAGACATCGCAGCCATTGATCAGATGGAGATCATCCAGCGGCTTATCGAGGGTATTCGCAACCGACGGACAGACTTGAATGTTGCGCCAAAACAAAAGATTACTGTGCGCATCTTTACGCAGGCTTCGACTGAAGCGCTAATCAATTCGAATCGCGATCTGATCGAACAAGGTGCTCATGTAGATAACATCGAGTTCAGCCCTGAGAGCATGGCGAGAGTGCCAGGCGTGCAGACAACCAACGCCTATGAGGTGCTGGTTGTATACGAACGGAAAATCGATGTGGCCGCTGAGCACAACCGCCTTTCGAAAGAGCTGGAAAAGCAGGAGTCAGAATTCATCAGGACAGAACGCCAGTTAGGGAACGAAGGCTTTCTCGCCAAAGCTCCGGCTACGGTTGTTGAGGGCCTGCGCCGGCGTCATGCCGAACTGGAGCAACTTGTTTCCAAAACGAGGGTGGCACTGGAAGCATTAGAAGAGGACTCGGCCAGCGGTTCTAACGGCGCTCACGGCTAGCTTCGGTTGCGCGTGCAGGAGAACCCGCGGCTGGCCGTGTTTTTCTGCGAAGCGTGGGTCTTGAGTCTCCCGCTTTAGCTGCGAACTTCCGATTCTCCCGTTTTCTTTTCCAGCAACGCCAACACATAGGGCACGCTGAACAAGATCGGGGTGTAAATCAAGTCAGAAGCAAACGTGCCACGGAAGAACGGGATCGCCATGGTGTAGCACTGTACCAGTCCGGAGAAGGACTTCGGATACATGTTCTGGAAGAGCCAGGTAGCAAAATTGCTGACCAGGAAGAACGATATCGCGGAAGCCAGCGAGGCTCCCACGACGCGCAGCGGTTCGACTTTGCGCACGAGAGCGTATCCGATTGCCATGGCCGCCACGTACCACGCCCAGGTCACTAGGTGATCGACTCCCACGTGCATCCGGTAGTGAACAGTCGTGAGATACACGTCTGCTGAGGCCAGCAAAAGCAGAGGCGCAACCCACTCGCGCGTCGGACGCTTCGCGCCAAAGAACAGCAGGGCCGCGCCGAGCGGCGTGAGGTGCCACGGATGCGGCAGCAAACGAACGACTACAGCAAGGATGACGAACAGATAAGCCACCATAATTAGCCTCACGCGAACTTTATTCTCTGTTTCGCTGCCGAAAACGTCAACTACTAACGCCGGGTGCACTCGTCTGGCGGTCCTTTGTAACCCATACGCATTCACGGTTTTTCCTCGCGATTACCCATCCGCATCAGGATCACGTTCATATGATCATCAAGAAAAACGTCGGCGCTGAGCGGAGGACGTCCGCGCGGCTGTCCGGGGATCTGGACGCCGATGTAGTTGAAGCGCAAATCGCGGAAGCGCACATCGTAGCCCTGGTCCGGCGGCGGGAGGTGCTGGTTTTCGACATACGGAAAGCGCGCCCAATCCAGATATACACGTCCTAAAGGCGAGCGCTTGGCGGCAAGGGTAGCTGGCGTCTCCGCGGGCTTGTACAGGATCTTGGCGTGCGAGAGCGGATCGACTGTTGATGTCGTTAAGTCGATCGGAACCTCTGCGAAGTAGTTCTCAGTCTCGACGATGCCTGCCCACGAGAACGGATTCACCGCGAACGGCATCGCGGCTGTGCGCTTAACTACCTGTCCCTGGTAGTCGCCAGAATTCAGCAATGTTATCGCCTTCCGGTGGTGGTAATCGCGTACCCACCACATTGCGCAAACGACCAGCAGCGCGCCAACGGCGCCCCACCGCCCACGAAAGGTCTCACGACGCGCACCGATCTCGCCACTGACGAGCCCGAAGATTGCAGGAATCAGCAAACCAAGTAGCAAAGCTGCAAGCATGACGGGCTCGAGGATGAAGACGATGTCCCACGAATACCAGTGCCAGTTGAAAGGCAGAAACGGTCGCACGCCGTAGTTGTTTGTAAAGTCGAGCAGGATATGGCTGAGGACAGCGAGAATCCCAAAAAGGAACAGTCGTCCCCAGCGCGGCGCAAGTGGAGGAGACTTACCGCGATGCATTCGCCAACGGTGAAACGCATAGACGAAACCGAGCACGATCGCAGAGTCTACGGGCGCTCCGATGAACGAATGAGTGAAGCCCCGATGGGTCGCCATTGCCCTGACTGGTCCATCGAAACTCCAGAGTACGTCCATGTCGGGAAACTCAGCGGCGAGGGTGACCATGAGCGTCGCATAGCCGGTTTTTCGGTTGAGCCCTGCGCGTCCGATACATGCGCCGGTGAGGAAGTGAGTGATGGGTTCCATGCAGGGGACCTGTCAGTATCTAACAAGTTCGCGCCATTCGGAAAACAGTTCTGCAACGCATGAAGCGCTCGAAAAAACTCTGCTTACTCTCGATATAAAGTGACGACGAGGAGCGCGATTGCAACCGCAACAATCGCGAGCACAGGAATGACGATTGCAGTCGGATCGAGATGCGCGTGTGGTGGCGGACGCCACAACCAATGGCGTTCAGAGCGAAGAATCAAGGATGGATCGCCCGGATGCTCGATCTCCCATTGCGGCATCGCAACGAAAAAAGCCGCCGATGGAATGCTGAGAACAACGATGAGCACTACGGTGAGCGATCGTCGGTTCACGCGAAAAAGTATCGAACCCGCCTCTGCTTCGTCTCGATACCACTTTGGTGGAAGCGGCCATAAATCGGATATTAGGGGTACACTGTTCGGTTTCAATTTCTAAAAAATCAATCGAGGTGGGAATGAAGCTTCGCCTGCTGTTATTACTGCTTGCTGTCGCATTTGCCGGAACCTGGCTCGCTGGACAGAGCGCCGCAAAGAAGTCCAGTTCGTCCCAGAGTTCTTCAGAAAAGATACCCGACATCCACGCATTCGATTTGTCAGCGATGGATCGAAGTGCCGACCCGTGCAACGACTTTTACCAGTTCGTCTGCGGTAGTTGGGTCAAGAACAACGCCATTCCGCCTGACCAAGGCCGCTGGGGCCGCTTCAGCGAACTAGCGGAGCGCAATCGTCTGGTTGCGAGGGACATTCTGGAAAAGGCTTCTGTGAACGACCCAAAGCGCGATGCCATTCACCAGAAAATCGGCGACTACTACCAGACGTGCATGGACGAGAACACAGTGAATCAGAAAGGTCTGAAGCCCCTGCAGCCGGAGCTCGATCGGATTGACGCCGTTAGCGATCGTGACAGCGCCGTCGCCGAACTCGCGCGTCTGCACGAACTGGGCGTGCGCGGCACTGTATTTGTTTTTGGTTCTGGATCTGACCTGCACAATGCGGATAACGTCATTGCCCACGTTGACCAGGGTGGTCTTGGCCTTCCCGACCGCGACGACTACCTAAAGGACGACGCTAATTCGAAGGAGAAACGCGAAAAATATCTGGCGCACGTTACGAATATCCTCAAGTTGTCCGGTGACAACCAGGCTGCAGACAATGCCCAGCGGGTGATGGCGCTCGAAACCAAGTTCGCGCTGGCATCAATGGATCGAATCGAACGTCGCAAACCTGAGAATCGCGATCACAAGATGACGCTGGCCGAGTTCTCCGCGCTGGCCCCCAACATCGAATTCACGGATTTTTTGAAGGGAACCACTGCGCCCGCATTTGATTCGCTGAACGTCGGCAATCCTGAATTTTTCAAACAGCTGAACGGTCTTGCTGACTCAGTTCCGCTGGAAGATTGGAAGGCATACTTCCGCTGGCACCTGATTCACGAATTCGCTGAAGTATTGCCCGATCCGTTCGCGCAGGAAAACTTCGATTTTTATGGCAAGTATCTCAACGGCGCAAAGGAACTTCAGGCGCGTTGGAAGCGCTGTGAACGCCTGACCGATCAGCAACTCGGCGAAGCTCTTGGCCAGCCATATGTAGCGCGGGAATTCACTCCGGCTGAAAAAGCGCGCATGGTGAAGATGGTCGATGCAATTGAGACAGCGCTCAAACAAGACATCGAGAGCCTCGACTGGATGACTCCTGACACCAAGAAGCAAGCGCTACTGAAGCTGGCGGCGATCCGGAACAAGATTGGTTATCCCAGCAAATGGCGCGACTACTCCACCCTGAATGTCATTCGCGGTGATTTGCTTGGCAACATGGAACGGGCAAACACGTTTGAAGTGAATCGTCAGCTGACGAAGATTGGCAAGCCGCTCGATCGCACTGAATTCGGCATGACTCCGCCGACCGTCAATGCCTACTACAGCCCGGCGTTTAACGACATCAACTTCCCAGCCGGAATTCTTCAGCCGCCGTTCTTCGACAACACCGTAGACGACGCTATAAATTTCGGCGCAATCGGAGTCGTCATCGGGCATGAACTGACTCATGGATTCGACGATCAGGGCCGCAAGTTCGATCCCCAGGGGAATCTGCGCGACTGGTGGACGCCACAAGATGCAAAGGCATTCGAAGAGCGCGTCTCCTGCATCGATCAGCAATATTCCTCGTTTGAGGCACTCCCCGGCGTGCACGTTCGCGGCAAGCTCACGTTAGGAGAGAATACGGCCGACAATGGCGGGATGCATGTAGCCTTGCGCGCACTGCACAACACGCAAGCTGGCGAAGGCAAGAGCGGAAAAGGCGGTTCCCAGGAAGACAGTTCAAAGACCATCAAGGGCTTTACTCGAGAGCAGCGTGCGTTTATCGGGTATGGTCAGGTGTGGTGCGAGAACCAGACTGAAGCCGCGCTGCGCCAGCAGGTGCAAACCAACCCGCACTCACCGGGCCGCTTCCGTGTGAATGGAGTCGTGCAGAACAACGAAGACTTCGCCAAGGCCTTCAGCTGCCACAAGGGACAGCCGATGGTCAGCGAGAATGCTTGTCGAGTGTGGTGAGTGGTCAGTTGACAGTAGTCAGTCAGCAGCAAAACCGTCGTGCCCGGTCAGTTCGGCCGGGCATTTCTGTTTGCAGTCAAGATAGGACTTCAGGATTTATTAAATTCCCTGCTTCAGGGAAAGCAGCAGGAAATTATTCCCCGGGAAAAAAAACTCTATCGCGAGCCCCGCATGGATACAGGAGAATTCGCAATCCTGAGGGAATTAGCAGGGAAAGTGCTGGGAATACCACAATCTTCGCCCATACTATTTTTCCTCTTCCTTTTCCCACCCCCTGTCGATTTCTGGATGCCCAAGCGTCATAGCCTCAGGAGAGATTATGCAATATCTGCTGCTGATCTACCACAACGAATCCGAGTGGGAAAGGCTGGAATCGTCTCAGCATGCCACCATCTACCAGGAGTATCGCGAGCTTATCCAGCGCCTGGCTACAACAGGAAAATACATCGCGGGCGATGAACTCAAGCCGACGACGACAGCCACAACGGTGCGTGTACGCGATGGTCGTCAGGCAATTACCGACGGCCCGTTTGCCGAGACCAAGGAACAGCTAGCGGGCTACTTCCTGGTGAACGCTGGCGATCTCGACGAGGCGATCGCGATCGCAGCTCAGATTCCCAGCGCTCGAGACGGTTCGATCGAGATCCGGCCCGTGGCAGCCCAAGAGAAGGCACGGCAAGCATCGTAGTGGTTACTGAGTCAGGGAACTCAGAGCCACCAGTCCGGTCGATTCCGCCTGTTCGTGCGCGTGATAACTGGAGCGCACTAACGGCCCGGATTCCACGTGACGGAAGCCCATTTTCAGGGCTTCCTCTTTCATGGAGTGGAATTCGTCAGGATGGTAATAGCGAGTCATCGGCAGGTGATCGCGGGATGGGCGGAGATATTGGCCGACCGTGAGAATGTCGACCTTCATTGCCGCGAGATCGCGAAACACTTCGAGCAACTCGTCCATGCTTTCGCCAATGCCCACCATTACTCCGGTTTTTGAGACCATGCCAGGAGCAAATCGTTTTACGTTCTCCAGTAGCTTGAGCGTTCGCTCGTAGCGGGCGCCTGAGCGTACCGCACGATATAACCGCGGCACGGTTTCGGTATTGTGATTTAGGACCTCCGGTCGGGCTTCCAGAACGATCTTTAATGCGTCCTCGCAACCTTGGAAGTCCGGGATCAGAACTTCCACCTTACATCCAGGAGCCTGCTGTCGGACTTCGCGAATCGTGTCGGCGAAGACCTTAGCCGCTCCAAGATTGTCGTCATCACGATTCACGCTGGTGATCACCGCATGTTTCAGTCCGAGTGTTGCAACTGCTTCTGCCACACGTCCCGGTTCGTCGAAATCGATCGCCTCAGGTTTTCCTTTTGGAACCGCGCAGAATCCGCAGCGCCGTGTACACAAATTGCCGAGGAGCATAAAAGTCGCGGTGCGATGATTCCAGCACTCCCCAATGTTCGGGCACTGCGCCGATTCGCAAACAGTATGCAGATCGAGTTTGCGCGCCAGCTTTTTGAGCTCGTGGTAGTTGTCACCCATGGGAGCCCGTGCTTTCAGCCACTCCGGCTTAGGCTTCGGTAATCGCGGCGCGAGATCAATTTGAACGAGTTGAGAGGTGGCGGACATCGGCTTCTCTATTGTACCTGTGCCTTCATGGACCACGGCCGCGGCGGCTACGACAGCCACGGCAGCACCAAATACTCACGCAGATGAACGCAGACTGACGGATTAACGCAGATTTCCAAAGGAGCTCTGGATACAGGTTGCTCGGGTTCCTGATGCGAATTGTGCGTGTGTAGGTTCGAACATTGAGTCACAAAACTCCCAACCCAGATACCTCGCCTATCTGCGTTAATCCCTAAAATCTGCGTTCATCGCGTGAGTCGTTGGTGCTGTTGTTGCGTTCCGCCCCAACCCTCACAGCGTATAGAGGAATGCCATCAAGTCATTGAGTTGCTTTTCGTCGAGAACTACATTGAATGGCGGCATATTCCGCCGGCCACTCATGATGGTGTCACGAACGTGCGCGTCCGTTGCCGGCATTCCGCTGGGCAGAGCCTGCTTGCGGAACATGCCGACTAGGGGCGGCCCTTGCAAGGGCTCTTTTTTGTATGCGTTGTGACAGATCGCGCAGCTTGCCTCAAAAACGTCGCGTCCATGCTGCTCTTCAACGGTTAAAGGGCGCCGAGATGCAGAGGAGGGCGAGTTGCATGCGAGAAAACCGGCTGTGATGAAGCAGACTGTGATGGCCAGAAGAAGTTGGTAGCAGGGTCTCAACCATCTATTATCAACAGAATCGGGAAGATAAGAAAATCGGGCGATCGGGTGATCCGGTGATCAGGTGAAGTTGAACCCAACCCAGATTATCTTGTGATGGAGTTGTGGTTTTGGGACAGCTCCCAGGGAAGGAATCGCAAAATAACAAATGGCAGATTTTGGTTTCACTTCACCCGATGACCTGATCGCCCGATCACCCGATTCTTTATGGTTCTCTTCCCCATCACCGACGAAAAAAACTCGAGCACTACCGTCTCGGCTTGGACCGCAATTGAAGCGCGGCTAAAGCAAACTGCTTCGGATTATTGGCTGGTCACACAGCCTTCTCATGCGGCGCTTGCGGGAGACCTGGCTGCGGCGTTGCGTGACGACCTGTTTGGTCCAATCGATCAGATTATCGCGCGCTCGATTGCGTTGCACGATGCAGGATGGAGCATGGATGACGCCCAGCAGATTCAACGGCTGCGTAGTAGTCCGAAACTTAAGCCCACGAGTTTTCTCGATGCCGAAAGCGATCATTTTCTCGAGGCCTGGACAGGATCGATTGAAACAACGGCGAAGTTTGCTCCAATCGGGGGTTATCTCGTAAGTCGACACTTCGAGCGACTATCGCTCTGGGTCAATCAGCAAAACAAAGCGCGGTTCGAGGCGTTTCGTAGACGTGAAAAACTGCGGCAGCAAAAACTGAAGGCAAACATCGATCGAGACGAAGCTGCACTGGAGCGCTTGGTCGATGCCCTCCAATTCTGCGACGTACTGTCGCTATACCTATGTTGTGGATCAAAGCGAGCTGTGAAATTCGAGAAGCCGGCAGTCACAGTCAGCCGGAAGGGAGATGAGTATCTCCTTGAGCCATCCCCGTTTCGGGAATCGCCGCAATTCAGCTTTTCAGCGCTGCGCCATCCGGTTCTGAAGAAGGGACAGTCGGGAGCCACGTTCTACATCAATCTGTGAAGCCTGCGAAAGCCTCGTGATCAAGTTTTAAGGAATGTCAGGTGCCGGCTTTCCATTTTATGTTTGTGGCACCGCCGCCCTTAGCCGTGCCACAAAAACCTTAGGCCATGCCGGCTTATAAAAACGCTGGGGATTCGTGATTGAGCCGCCACAAACTCAACGCGTCTTCCTAATCGGAAGCACCTTTTCCCGCGCCTGCCCCGCGCTCGGCTGTCCGGCGACGCAGACGCGAGGTTTGCTCGCCCAACTCACGGCGGGCATCGTCGAATCTATCACTTCTGGGCCTGATCGGGGAGCGAGCAACAGCGAAAGCAGCGCTCCTACACCGGCACCTGTCACAAAAAAGGCGATCGCCGTCTTTACCGTTTCTCCTCGAGAGCATCGTTCAGCACTGTATTCACCGTACTTCTTGTAGTTGTTCATGACAGCTCTTGTCCGGTCTTGCGCTTGCGCCTCGGTTGTGCATCTTCGCGAATCGCCACCACATGATTGCGTTTGAGTTCGCTGCCCGCTCGTTGATTGGAGATTCCCTGTCCTTGTTTCTTGTGTTCCACAATATCCAAGTGCTGCCTGGAGCGGCCTTCCATAATCGGAAGCAGCTTGCTCTTGCTGCTGCCGGCGGCTTTTCGCTCCTGTGACGAGTGGTGGTGCCGGTTCACGTGCCGTTCACGCGATCCAGCAATTGCGAGGTCCTTCTCCTGCGAAAACTCGAGATCCATGTCAACGTCATCGCTGAAGTTCGCGACAGCGGCGTGTGCTGCTCGTGACCCACCCTCGTGCGCAGAGCCGAGCATTTGAGAACGAGCTTCTCTGATTTGCGTGCGCGAGACACCCTTCTCGCGAACGCCCTGCGAGATTTCGCATAGAGCTGCTGCCGGGCCTTCCGATTGAGGTGTTCTTACTGCCAAATCACCGAGCGAAACCATGCCAATCAGTTCTCCGTCTTCGCAGACCGGCAGACGACGGATCTGCTTGTCGGCCATCAACCGTGCTGCCTCTTCTACATCCACGTCTGGCTCGATGGTCTCAAGTTCGTGGCTGAGCACCTCCTCCACATTCGTATCCGACGGGTCCTTGCCTTCGGCAACACAACGCACAACGATGTCGCGGTCTGTGATGATCCCAACCAGGTCGTCATCTTCGTCAACCACGGGTAGCGCGCCGACGTTTCCAACTTTCATAATCGAAGCTGCTTCTTCCAGCGTGCTGTTCAGCTGAACGGTTTCAACTTCAGTGGTCATGACTTCAGAGACTTTCATTCGGTACCTCTCTCATTTCTGTGCTCTGTGCGTGGAATTGTGGGGACTGATCGTGAGTTCTGATTTGATGAGTCCGGAGTAATTAGAAAACGCCGGGATGGATTCCGTTGCATTCGGAGAGGTCAAAAAGCGGAGCAGCGGAAGGCGAGCAGCGAAGGCGAATCACAGACTGTGACCTTCGGGGTGTCATCGGACTAACACTGTGTTGCGAATCTTAAGCAGCTTCCGTGGGCCCTTCACGCTGACTCGCTCGAGGTCTGCGGAACCTGAACTCGTAAACAAACAAGGCGATCAGGAACAGGAAACCTGCGATTACCCACACTAGATGCCGCGCCATAACAACACTCACCAAGCCCACTATTCCCGGACCGAACCTCACGACCAAGAAGCCAAGAACAAGGAACCGAATCACCCGACCAGCAAAAATCGAGAGCATGAACAAGACCGGTCGCATTTCGAACACACCGGCGGCAAGCAGGAAGAGCTTGAACGGAGTGGGAGGCGGGAGCATCGCCGGCACCATCATGGCGAAGAATTCCTGGTTCTCGAAGCGATCGCGCAGCCGCTCGAAGCGCTGACGATCGACATGCTTTAGTAGCAGTAGCTCTCCTCCTGCGCGGCCGATCCCGTATGGCACCAGGCTTCCCAACGCAGATCCGACGGAAGCCATGAAGACGTAAAGCCATATCTTCAACGGATGGGCATATACGTATCCCGCAACCACTGGATCGAGCGGAATGCCGATAGCTGCAGAGTCCATGAAAGCAACTGCAAAGATGCCCCAGGATCCGAGCGGTTCAAGGACTGACCACAAGAAATGCGTGTACCGCGCGAGGATGTGTTTGATGGTTTTCAAATCGGATGGGAATTCTTCATTCTAACTTGCTGGCTGATTGGCGAACCTAGTGCCTTGTCTTCCCAGCCAGCAGGTCAAGCGCGTGTGAAATCAGAGGCAGCACTGTTTTCAACGACTGTTCTGCCCCGGCGGGATTGCCGGGGAGGTTTAGCACAAGAGAAGTTCCAATGCTTCCGCATACACCGCGCGAGAGAGCGGCGAATGGAGTTTGTTTCAATCCCTCGGCGCGCATCAACTCCGCAACGCCGTCGATCATACGATCGCAGACTCTGCGAGTGGCTTCGGGAGTTACGTCGCGGGGAGAGATTCCCGTTCCACCGGTAGTCACGACCAATCGAGCCTGAGTTGCTACCGTGCGCAATGCTGCCGCAATCTGCTGGGCCTCATCCGGAAGGATTTTGGTTAGAACAATTTCGAATCCGGCGTCATTAAGACACTGTTGCAGTCGCGGTCCAGAAAGATCCTCGCGTGTTCCGCGATGAGAAGAATCGCTGATAGTGAGAATGGCTGCCGTGAGTTTCACGCGTCGAGAACGTTCTCTTCGGCGTCGCGATTGGCTTCGTCAAGCAGGCGAAGCCCCTCCATCAGGAGGCCTTGAGTAGAACGCGTGGTGGTCTGTTCAGAGCTGCTGCCGCTGAAGTCAATCTCAAAGAGCCCTTCGGCCCAGGTGAGCACCTTGAACACAGCGTCATCGCCGCGCAGTGAACCGCAGTGTGCGTGATTGATTTGTCCGTCATTGAAATACATGTCGCAGCGTTGTCCACCGTTGGTGAGCGTAAGACGGCAAGTCTTGTGGCCGAGTTCCAGCGACTGGAAGAGGTCCATAGTGTTCATCTGCTGGAGATTGCCGCGGACCACCGACTCTCCCGGCGCTTCGCGCGCCATCTTCTCGAGGGAAATCTTGTCGATCACGCGCTTAATGCGACGAGCAATCTCCTTGGTGAAGAAGGGTTTCTCAATCAGGTCCTCCACCTGGTCGTGCATGGAGCGGAGCTGCTCGGTAATTTCGCTGCGCGTTGCAATCAGGATGGCAGGAAGCTTCGATGTTTGTCTGCGTCCGTGGATCTTTTCGATCAACTGCTTACCGTTCAACTCAGGCATGGAGTAGTCGGAGACAAGTAGGTCCGGTGGCGACTCCACGACCTGCATCAGAGCCTCTGCCGAATTGGCGATGGTCTTTACCGCCGCGAACGGCGAAATGGCTTGCTGGAGCAGAGCCAGAATCATCGGATTGTCGTCCACTACGAGGACGCGAATGTTGGACACCATAGTCAGGTTTATCGGCCTGTCCGTCGCGACGGACGAGTCTTTTCCGGTTGTCGGGTATACGTACCGCTCTTGCCGCCGGACTTCTTCTCCAGTCGAATCTGCTCGACGGTGATGCTCTTGTCCAGCGCTTTACACATATCGTAGACCGTCAAGGCGGCAACGCTCACTGCCACCAGCGCTTCCATTTCCACACCAGTAATCGCGGTGGTAGTTACTTTCGAGGCAATAGCGACGCCATTCTCGCATAGCCGAGTGGTCACATCAATGAACGTAAGGGGTAGGGGATGACACATTGGTATCAGGTCTGAAGTGCGCTTAGCCGCGGCGATGCCCGCGAACCGAGAGACCTCCAGCGGATCCCCCTTAGGATTGCTGGGCAGGGCACCGAGGACATCGGCCGACATGCGCACAAATGCAGAAGCCTCGGCCTCGCGCTTAGTCGGTGGCTTCTCCGAGACGTCGACCATCCGGGCGCGTCCCTTGCGATCGTAATGGGATAGTGTGCGGGGCATTAGTTCTGTATGGGCAATACGGTCACCCATTCTCCCGGATTGAAGTGTTCACGATCCGGCGGAATGACCAGCAGACAATCGGCGCGGGCGAAAGCTGCCACATCTCCGGATCCCTGCCATTTAACCAGTTCTACTTCAGCATCATCCCAGTTTCCTGACAACCGGGCCGGAAGGAATCGCGTGAGCCCGATTTTGACGCGAACCTCTTTCGCCAGTCGGACCTTCGTCCCGCATGTTGGTTGTGGAGCGCCTCCCGACAAGGCTCGAATCAGAATGCTGGCAAATAGTTCGAAAGTGACCATCGTCGAGATGGGATTTCCGGGTAATCCGAAGAAATGCATCCAAACACCATGCGAAGTAGAGCGGGCGCGTCCGAAAACTAGCGGCTTTCCCGGTTGAATCCGGACTCCCGTGAACAAAAACTCGGCGGAAAAATGCGAGAGCGCGTCTTCAACGAGATCGTACTCACCGGCAGAGACACCACCGCTTAGCAGTAGTAAGTCGGTTTCGAGTCCTTGCCCGATTAGCTCGCGAAGGCGTGTGGGTTCGTCCGGAGCAATCGGAAGTTGAATCGGCTCGCCTCCGGCGGCGATCACCTGTGCAGCCAAAGAAAAACTATTGGAGTTGCGAATCTGGTTTGAAGCCGGCGCGGAATCGATGGAAACGACTTCATCGCCGGTGGGGAGGATAGCAATCCTTGGGCGAGAGTAGACGCTGATTTTCGACTTCCCGACGGCTGCGGCCAAAGCGATTTGGGGGTGGGAGATGCGAGTCCCCGGACTGATTAGGGAGGCGCCGGCGCGGCCTTCACTGCCACGAGGGACAACGTTCTCTCCGTCCGTAATGGAACGCAGCAATCGAACCGAATCGCCCTTGCGTTCCGTGTGCTCGACCATGATCACGGCGTTCGCTCCGCTGGGAACCGGAGCGCCGGTCATGATCGAAATTGCTTCTCTGTGTTTAAGTCGCGAAAAGCCGGCAGGCAGTTCTCCCCCTGCCCGCACTCCTCCGACA